>LULQ01000309.1_pt1 | contig 42707 bp, 37 predicted proteins | sample 728091 | NCBI WGS metagenome assembly LULQ01 (sample SAMN03860285, study PRJNA289734) | marine metagenome | biome: seawater column; feature: ocean; material: water; isolation source: Red Sea water column Station 149 - depth 10m | place: Saudi Arabia: Red Sea | collected 2011-10-15 | depth 10 m
CTGCCCGACGCCGACCGTGAGGCCCTGGAGCCGTTCGTCGGCTCGCCGCTGGACACCGGCGCGGAGGCCAAGGCCTACGCCGACCACTACATCCTCGCCCACATGAACGCCTCCAGCGACGGGCGGACCTACCAGCAGGTGAGTGGTGAGTACCTCGCCCTCTCCGACGCCGACAAGGCCACCGCCGACGGCCAGGCCCTCGCCGGGCTGCGCCAGTCGCTGTTCATGGGCAACACCCTGCGCGGGCTGCTGCTCTACGGGTACGCCTTCGCGACCATCGGCATGATCGCGGGGTACGCCGCGATCGCCGCCTTCGCCGGTGCCGCCGTCCTGCTGGTCCTCGCGCTGCTCGGGCTGCGCCACGGCCACCGCGAGGAGGTCAAGGCCCGCACCGACACCCCGGCCGCGGTGCCCGCCAACGCCTGAGTCCGCATCACGACGTTCTGCAGGCGACACGCCGAGGTCGACCTGCAGAACGTCGTTGTTGCACGCGGCGCTACAGCGGCTGCACCAGCAGCGCGGTGCCGCTCCCGGCGACCCTGGTCATCACCAGGGTCGCCTCGGCGTCCCCGGAGAGCGAGAGCCGCTTGCGCAGCACCTCGGGTACGACGTCGACGCCCCGCTTCTTGATCGTCAGCCGGCCCACGCCGCGCTCGCGCAGCGCGGCCTTCAGCTGCTTCTCGCGGTAGGGCAGCTCCTCGACCACGCGGTAGCCGCGCGCGAAGGGCGAGCGGAAGGCCCGGTCGCTGGTGACGTAGGCGATGTGCGGGTCGACCAGCCCGCCGCCGACGCCGGCGGCGACTGCCGTGACCAGCCCGGCGCGGATGACCGCACCGTCGGGCTCGTAGAGGAAGTCACCGACCGCGCGGACCTCGTCGGCCACCGGGTCCTCGTCGGTGAGCGTGGCGAGCCCGCCGCGGCCGATCACGGTGGCGCGGCGCGCGGTGGTGGCCAGCGAGCCCGACCACAGAGCGGCCTCCTTGACCTCGCCGTGGTCGCTGACCCACTCGGCCTCCACGCCGGCCGGCACCAGGTCGTGCGGGATGCCGGGGGCGACCTTCACGCAGGAGTCGCGGCGCAGCAGCGTTTCGACGAAGGACCAGGGCGGCGCCCAGTCGTCGACGGAGAACGACCGGCCGCGCGCGGAGCGGCGGGCCGGGTCGGCGAAGGCGACCGAGAACGGCGAGGTGTCGACGCCGACGGCGTCGGCGACCATGACCGCGCCGGGCAGGCCGAGCGCGGCCAGGTTGGCCTCGGCGACGGCAACCCGCACCGGGTCGAGGTCGACGCCCGCGCAGATGATCCCCACCTCTGCGGAGGCCATCAGGTCCCCGCCGATGCCGCAGCCGAGGTCGACCAGCGTGCTCGCGGCGAACGCCTGCAGCCGGGCCACCCGGTGTCGGGCGACCGCGGGTCGGGTGGCCTGCTCGAGCCCGTCGGGGGTGAAGTAGAGCCGGGGGGCGAGCTCGCCGAACTTCGGCTCGTCACCGGCGTACTCCTCGGCGCGCGCGAGCAGGGCCTGCCCGTCGTCGGTGAGCAGCCACCGGAAGGCGTCGAGATCCACCCCGCGATCCTGCCAGTGGCGACCGGCTCTGGCACTCACTAGGGGTGAGTGCTAGTTTCTGTGCTGGCACTCTCACCCTGAGTGTGCCAGCGCTTGCCACCGGTGCGGCCCCCGCGACGGCGTACCTGGGAAGCAGGCACCACGTTCCTGAACCCATCCGTGCAGAAAGTGGAGGTCGACAACAGTGTCGGTCAACATCAAGCCCCTCGAGGACCGGATCGTCGTCAAGCCGCTCGACGCCGAGCAGACCACCGCCTCCGGCCTGGTCATCCCGGACACCGCCAAGGAGAAGCCCCAGGAGGGCGAGGTCGTGGCCGTGGGCCCGGGCCGCTTCAACGAGGACGGCGACGAGCGCATCCCCATGGACGTCTCCGTGGGCGACAAGGTCATCTACAGCAAGTACGGCGGCACCGAGGTCAAGTACGGCGGGGACGAGTTCCTCATCCTCTCCGCGCGCGACTTCCTCGCGATCGTCGGCTGACGCATCCTCAGCTCCGGGTCGTGCGCCTGTGTCCTCGCGGGCGCCGGCGCACGACCCGCACTGTTTCCTGACTCTCTGTAAGGAGTAGTAGTGCCCAAGATCCTGGAGTTCGACGAGAACGCCCGGCGCGCTCTCGAGCGCGGCGTGGACGCGCTCGCCAACACCGTGAAGGTGACCCTCGGCCCCAAGGGCCGCTACGTCGTGCTCGACAAGAAGTGGGGCGCCCCGACCATCACCAACGACGGCGTGACCGTCGCCCGTGAGGTCGAGCTGGACGACCCGTTCGAGAACCTCGGTGCCCAGCTGACGAAGGAGGTCGCCACCAAGACCAACGACGTCGCCGGTGACGGCACCACCACCGCCACCGTGCTGGCCCAGGCGATGGTCCACGAGGGCCTGCGCGCCGTGGCCGCCGGCGCGAACCCGATGGGTCTCAAGCGCGGCATGGACAAGGCCGCCGAGGCCGTCGGCGAGGCGCTGCGCTCGGCCGCCCGCGAGGTCGAGTCGGTCGAGGACATGGCGTCCGTGGCGACCATCTCCAGCCGCGACAAGCACATCGGCGACCTGCTCAGCCAGGCCTTCGACAAGGTCGGCAAGGACGGTGTCATCACCGTGGAGGAGTCCTCCACGATGGGCACCGAGCTCGACTTCACCGAGGGCATGCAGTTCGACAAGGGCTACCTGTCGCAGTACTTCGTCACCGACCCCGAGCGCATGGAGGCCGTCCTCGAGGACGCCTACATCCTCCTGCACCAGGGCAAGATCTCGGCCGTCGCCGAGATGCTGCCGCTGCTGGAGAAGGTCATGCAGACCGGCAAGCCGCTCTTCATCCTCGCCGAGGACGTCGAGGGCGAGGCGCTCTCCACCCTGGTCGTCAACAAGATCCGCGGCACGTTCAACGCCGTCGCGGTCAAGAGCCCGGCCTTCGGTGATCGCCGCAAGGCGATGATGCAGGACATCGCGATCCTGACCGGCGGTCAGGTCATCGCCCCCGAGGTCGGCCTCAAGCTCGACCAGGTGGGCCTCGAGGTCCTCGGCCAGGCCCGCCGCGTCGTGGTCACCAAGGACCACACCACCATCGTCGAGGGTGCCGGCGACGCCGCCGCCGTCGACGGTCGCGTGGCGCAGATCAAGGCCGAGATCGAGAACACCGACTCCGACTGGGACCGCGAGAAGCTCCAGGAGCGCCTCGCGAAGCTGGCCGGCGGCGTGTGCGTGATCAAGGTCGGCGCCGCCACCGAGGTGGAGCTGAAGGAGAAGAAGCACCGCATCGAGGACGCCGTCTCCGCGACCCGTGCGGCCATCGAGGAGGGCATCGTCCCCGGCGGTGGCTCCGCGCTGGTCCACGCCGTCTCCGTGCTCGAGGACAACCTCGGGCTCGAGGGCGACGAGGCGCTCGGTGTGCGCATCGTGCGCAAGTCGGCCGACGAGCCGCTGCGCTGGATCGCCGAGAACGGTGGCGAGAACGGCTACGTCATCACCACCAAGGTCCGCGAGCTCGGCGTCGGCAACGGCTACAACGCCGCCACCGGCGAGTACGGCGACCTGGTCGCCCAGGGCGTCCTGGACCCGGTCAAGGTCACCCGCTCCGCGCTGGTCAACGCCACCTCGATCGCCGGCATGCTGCTGACGACCGAGACGCTGGTCGTCGACAAGCCCGAGGAGGAGGACGAGTCCGCGGCCGCCGGCCACGGGCACGGCCACGGACACTGAGGCCTCGGCTCACTCGCAGCACCCGCACCACGACCCCCGTCGGACCCCGGTCCGGCGGGGGTCGCGCACGTCACAGGCCGGGCCGCCAGTCGGTCGGGCCAGGTCACGCGACCGCAACAACCCCGCAACACGCGTGGGATGAACTCCTGCCATGACGATGCTGTGGAGGGTCCGCGCGAGCCTGCCCGACCGGCCCGGTGGGCTGGCGGCGCTGGCGCAGCAGTGCGCGGAGCGTGGAGTGGACATCCGGGGGCTGCAGATCTTCCCGGGCGTGGAGGCCGTGACCGACGAGGTCGTGATGGAGACCCCCGACGGCTGGAGCGAGCACGAGGTCGCCCTGCTCGTGGAGTCCTCGGGCTGGACCCACCTGGCCGCCCAGCAGGTCTCGGCCGCGGCGCTGACCGACCAGCCGACCCGCTACGTCCAGGCCGCGCGCACGATCCTGGCGCGGCCCACCAGCTTCCCCGAGGTCGTCGCCCAGCTCTTCGACGCCGAGTCCGAGCCCCGCGACGGCGACCACGGTCCGGTCCAGGACGGCATGGAGATGACCGTCGGCGACGTGCAGGTGCAGGTACGCCGCACCGCACCCTTCACCGACATCGAGCGGGCCCGCGGGGCGGCCATGGCCGACCTGGTGAGCGACGTCCTGCAGCGCACCAAGGAGTCCGCCGCGATCGGCAGCTCCACGGGCGGCCGTCGCCTCGGCGGCGGTGCCGTGCCGTCGTACGTCGTGGAGGGCGACACGGTCTCGGCGATCGTCGACGGTGTCGTGGTCGGCCTGGCCACGGTCCAGGCGCCGCTCGAGGACGACCCCGACGTGCGGCCGGTGACCCTGCGGGTCGACCCGGCCTGGCAGCGTCGCGGTTTCGGCACGCGGCTGCTCATCGACTCCTCCCGGCTCGCACACATGCTCGGCGCCGCCGAGATCGTGCTGCGCACCCGGGCCGACAACCAGGCGGTGCTCCCGATGGTGATGGCCGCCGGCATGCGCGGCCGCATTCGGATGGCCCAGGACACGCTGACCGTCCGGGTCCCCGTGCGCGACCTGAAGCCGCTCGCGACCTGAGCGGCCCGTAGACTCGGCGCGTGGAGATCCCGGAGAAGTTCGCCGCCATCGGCCTCACCTACGACGACGTCCTGCTCCTGCCGGGCCACTCCGACCTGGCACCCGCGGACATCGACACCTCCTCGCGCCTGACCCGCGAGATCACGCTCAACGTCCCGCTGCTCTCGGCGGCGATGGACACCGTGACCGAGTCGCGCATGGCGATCGCGATGGCGCGCCAGGGCGGCATCGGCGTGCTCCACCGCAACCTCTCGATCCAGGACCAGGCCTACCAGGTCGACCTTGTCAAGCGGACCCAGACCGGCATCATCTCCAACCCGGTCACCATCGGCCCCGACGCGACGCTGGAGGAGCTCGACCGCCTCTGCGGCGAGTACCGCGTCTCCGGCCTGCCCGTGGTCGACCCCGACATGCGCCTGCTCGGCATCATCACCAACCGCGACCTGCGCTTCACCCCGGTCGCGGAGTGGGCGACCACCAAGGTCGACGAGATGATGACGCCGATGCCGCTGATCACCGGTCACGCCGGCATCTCGCGCGAGGAGGCCACGCTGCTGCTGCGCAAGCACAAGCGCGAGCGGCTCCCGCTGGTCGACGACGAGGGTCGTCTCGTCGGCCTCATCACCGTCAAGGACTTCGTCAAGGGCGAGCAGTTCCCCAAGGCGTCGTACGACGCTGACGGCCGCCTCCTCGTGGGCGCGGCGATCGGCTACTTCGGCGACGCGTGGGAGCGCGCGACGACCCTGGTGGAGGCGGGTGTCGACGTCCTCGTGGCCGACACGGCCCACGGCAACGTACGCATGCTCCTGGAGATGGTCGAGCGGCTCAAGACCGATCCGGCCACCAAGCACGTGCAGGTCATCGGTGGCAACGTCGCGACCCGCGAGGGCGCGCAGGCCTTCGTCGACGCCGGCGCGGACGCGGTCAAGGTCGGGGTCGGCCCCGGCTCGATCTGCACCACCCGCGTCGTCACCGGTGTCGGTGTCCCGCAGGTCACCGCGGTCTACGAGGCGTCGCTGGCCACCAAGCCGGCCGGCGTCCCGCTGATCGCCGACGGCGGCATGAAGCACTCCGGCGAGATCGGCAAGGCCCTGGTGGCCGGTGCCGACTGCGTGATGCTCGGTTCGCTGCTGGCCGGCTGCGAGGAGTCCCCGGGCGACCTGGTCTTCGTCAACGGCAAGCAGTTCAAGGCCTACCGCGGCATGGGCTCGCTGGGTGCGATGTCCTCGCGCGGCAAGAAGTCCTACTCCAAGGACCGCTACTTCCAGGCCGAGATCACCTCCGACGACCAGATCGTCCCCGAGGGCATCGAGGGCCAGGTGGCCTACCGCGGCCCGCTCGCGGCGGTCGCCCACCAGCTCATCGGCGGCCTCAACCAGACGATGTTCTACGTCGGTGCCCGCACGGTGCCGGAGCTGCAGGAGAAGGGGCGCTTCGTGCGGATCACCCAGGCCTCGCTGTCCGAGTCACACCCGCACGGCGTGCAGATGACCGTCGAGGCGCCCAACTACACCGGTCGCTGATCCGGCGACTAACCTGCTCGGGTGACCGAGATCCAGATCGGCCAGGCCAAGCGCGCCCGGCGTGCCTACTCCTTCGACGACATCGCGATCGTGCCCTCGCGGCGCACGCGTGACCCCGAGGAGGTCAGCACGCACTGGCAGATCGATGCGTACCGCTTCGACCTGCCCGTGATCGCGGCGCCGATGGACTCGGTCATGTCGCCGACCACGGCCATCGCGATGGGCCGCTTCGGTGGTCTCGGCGTGCTCAACCTCGAGGGCCTGTGGACCCGCTACGAGGACCCCGAGCCGCTGCTCGAGGAGGTCGCCGGGCTCACCGGCACCGATGCGACGCGCAAGATGCAGGAGATCTACACCGAGCCGATCAAGCCCGAGCTGATCACCGAGCGCCTGCGCCAGATGCGCGAGGCCGGGGTCACCGTGGCCGGCTCGCTGTCCCCGCAGCGCACCAAGGAGTTCGCCAAGACCGTCGTGGACGCCGGTGTCGACATGTTCGTCATCCGCGGCACCACCGTCTCCGCCGAGCACGTCTCCAGCCAGGCCGAGCCGCTGAACCTCAAGGAGTTCATCTACGAGCTCGACGTGCCGGTCATCGTCGGCGGCTGCGCGACCCACACCGCGGCGCTGCACCTGATGCGCACCGGCGCGGCCGGCGTGCTGGTCGGCTTCGGCGGCGGCGCCGCCCACACCACCCGCACCGTCCTCGGCGTCGCGGTCCCGATGGCCTCGGCGGTCGCCGACGTCGCAGCGGCCCGCCGCGACTACCTCGACGAGTCCGGCGGTCGCTACGTCCACGTCATCGCCGACGGCTCGATCGGCACCTCCGGCGACATCTCCAAGGCCATCGCCTGCGGCGCCGACGCGGTCATGGTCGGTTCGCCGTTCGCCCGCGCCACCGACGCGCCGGGCCGCGGCTTCCACTGGGGCACCGAGGCGCACCACCCCGAGCTGCCCCGCGGCCAGCGGGTCCAGTTCGACACCGTCGGCACCATCGAGGAGATCCTCTTCGGCCCCTCGCGGGTCGCCGACGGCACGATGAACCTCATCGGTGCGCTCAAGCGGTCGATGGCCACCACCGGCTACACCGACTGCAAGGAGTTCCAGCGCGTCGAGGTCGTCGTCGAGTAGCGGCTCACGCCTGCTCTGCCGCCAACCGGGCGGCCAGTCCCTCGATCACCAGCTCCAGCCCGACGTCGAACTCGTCGCCGAAGTCGTAGCCGGGCTGCAGCGCGTGCTCGAGGGTGAAGCGCCGGAACCACGGCAGCGTCCCCTCGGGGATCGACGCCATCACGCCGGCCGCGACCTCCTCGAGTTCGGCCCCGCCGCCGTCGAAGGGCAGCGCCAGCTCCTGCAGCAGGAAGCCGTAGAGGTGCGCGTCGAGCAGGGCGAAGGCATGCCCGGTCAGTCCGAGGGAGAAGCCGGCCTCCAGCAGGCAGCCCAGTGCCGCGTCGTGGTGGGTGAGGGTCGCCCACCCCGGCGTACGCCGTGAGTCCATCATCCCCACCGCCCACGGGTGCCTCTTGAGCGCCTCGCGCGCGGTCCGGGAGCGCAGCCGCATCTGCTCGGCCCAGTCCTCGCCGGGGACGGGGGCGTGGAACTCCTCGTGGACCGCGTCGACCATCCCGTCGAGCAGGTCGTCCTTGTTCGAGACGTGGTGGTAGAGCGACATCGCCTCCACCCCCAGGCGTCGCGCGACCGCTCGCATCGAGAGCTTCGCGACCCCGTCTTCGTCGGCCACCGCGAGCGCGGCGGCCACCACCGCTGCCCGCGTGAGCGAGGGGCGGTCCTTCCGTGCGGGCACGGGCACCTCCTGTCGGGCTGTCCAGACAGCCGGTTGACCGAACTTACGGCGTAAGGCTACCGTCGTGCCATCAGACTTACAACGTAAGGCAACGAACGGAGCGAGATCATGCGTGCAGTCGTCCAGCGCGGGTTCGGTGGGACCGAGCAGCTGTCGGTGCAGCAGCTGCCCGACCCGACGCCGGGGGAGGGGGAGGTCCTGGTCCGCGTGACCGCGGCCGCCGTGGACCGCGGCACGTGGCACCTGCTCACAGGCCTGCCCTACGTCGCTCGCCCCTACGTCGGTCTCCGCTCGCCGCGCTTCCCGGTCGTCGGCCGCGACGTCTCCGGGACCGTCGCGGCCGTGGGTGCCGGGGTCACGGGGTACGCCGTCGGAGACCGCGTGCTCGGCACCGCCGACGGCTCCTGCGCCGAGCTGGCCGTGGTGCCGGTGACCCGCCTCGTGCCGCTTCCCGAGGGACTGGACCCGGTCGCCTCCGCCGCCCTGCCGATCTCCGGCCTCACCGCGCTGCAGGGCCTGGCCAAGGCGCACCGCGGCGACGGGGTGCGCACCGGTGACCGGGTCCTGGTCATCGGGGCGTCCGGCGGCGTCGGCTCGTACGCCGTCCAGCTGGCCGCCTCCGCGGGCGCGGAGGTCACCGGCGTCGCCAGCGCCGCCAAGGCCGACCTGGTCCGCGACCTCGGCGCCACCCGGGTGCTCGACTACGCGGCTGGTCCGCTCGACGACGGCACCCGCTACGACCTGGTGCTGGTCGCCGGGGGCACCCACCGGCTGCGCGACCTGCGCCGGCTGCTGGTCCGCGACGGCACGCTCGTCCTCGCCGGCGGCGAGAGCGACAACCGGCTCACGGCCGGTGCCCACCGCCAGCTGCTGGCGATGCTCTGGTCGCCCTTCGTCGGCCAGCGCCTCACCGGCCTGGTCTCCGCCGAGCGAGCCGAGGACCTGCAGGTCCTGGTCGAGCACGCCGCAGCGGGTCGGGTCCGGCCCGCCGTCGACCGCACGTTCTCGCTCGAGGAGACCCCGAAGGCCCTCGACCACCTCGCCGACGGGCACGTCCGCGGCAAGGCCCTCATCACCCTCTGACGTCCCAACCCGACCGTCCGTCCCCCCCCCTGGAGGACCCATGACCACGCTGACCGCCCCTGCCCCGCCCACCGCCCCCGGCGAGCCCTCGACGCTGCGCGCGGCCGCCCGCACGGCCGCGATCGGGTACGCCGCGATCTTCGTGCTCGCGATCTTCGCCAACTTCCTCGCCGTCGGCTCGGTGCTCCACCCGGGCGACGCCGCCGCGACCGCGGACGCCCTGGCCGAGGGGGAGCGGACGTTCCGTCTGGGGACCGCGGCCTTCCTCTTCATCTTCGTGGTCGACGTCGTGCTCGCCTGGGCGCTGCACGTGCTCTTCCGCGGCGTCCACCACGACCTGTCGCTGCTCGCGGCCTGGTGCCGCCTGACCTACACCGTCTTCCTCGGCGTCTCGCTGGTCTTCCTGGACGCAGCGCTGCGCTTGGTCGACCACGACGAGGAGCTCGTGCTCCTCGCCCTCAACGCGTTCGACACGACCTGGGTGGTCGGACTGGCGGCGTTCGGCGTCCACCTGGCGCTGCTGGGCCGCCTGATGCGGCTGGGCGGTGGGCCGCGCTGGCTCGCGATCGGCCTGCCCGTCGCGGGCGCGGCGTACGTCGCCGACACCCTCGCCCGGCTGCTGCTCACCGACTACCAGGCGGTCGCCGACCTGGCGCTCGCCGTGGTGGCCACCCCGTCGGTCGTCTTCGAGATGTCGCTGGCGATCTGGCTGGTCCTGGTCTGGCGGGGGCGTGCCAGGATCCCTGCGTGACCCGACTCCTCGTCGCCGCCGGCCAGGCCGTGCCTGTCAACGGCGACCCGGCCGCCAACGTCGCCCTCGCCGCCGACCTGACCCGTCAGGCCGGCGTCCGGGGCGTGCGGCTGCTGGTGCTGCCGGAGGCGTTCCTCACCGGCTACGCTGCCCGCGCGGGCGCTCGACAACGGGATGTTCGTCGTCGCAGGGGCTGCTCTCGGCACGTGCGGTGATCGCCCGATCACGGGCGGCTCGTGCGTGCTGGACCCCGAGGGCCACGAGCTCGCGGCGCTCGGCACCGAGCCCGGGCTGGCCGTGGCCGAGATCGACCTCGACCTGCTGGCCGAGGTCCGGGCGCGCCAGACGATGCACGCCGACCGGCTCGGGTGAGAATCTCCCGGTGAACGAGCAGTCCCCCGACAGCACCGAGCCGTCCGACAGCACCGAGACCGTCACCATCCACACCGACGGCGCCTGCGTGCCCAACCCCGGCCCGGGCGGCTGGGGCGCACTGCTGCGGATCGGCAGCCACCAGCTCGAGCTCTGCGGGGGAGAGGCCGGGCAGACCACCAACAACCGGATGGAGCTGACCGCGCCGATCAAGGCGTTGAAGGCGCTGACCCGGCCGGTGCGGGTGGAGCTCTACACCGACTCCACCTACGTGCGCTCGGGCATCACCTCGTGGGTCAACGGCTGGAAGCGCAACGGGTGGAAGACCTCGGCCAAGCAGCCGGTCAAGAACGTCGACCTGTGGCAGGAGCTCGACGCCGCCTGTCAGCGCCACGAGGTGCACTGGCACTGGGTCAAGGGCCATGCCGGTGACGAGGGCAACGAGCGCGCGGACCGGCTGGCGGCCAAGGGGCTCACCGAGGCGGTCGAGGCGGCCAAGGCTTCCTGACCCATCGCGCGCCTCGGCGTCCTCGATCACGACGTTCTGCAGGGAATCCGACCCTCTGGCCTGCAGAACGTCGTGGTCGCGCACTCCCGCGACTACGAGCGCCAGCTGCGCAAAGCCACCAACCGCGCGGTGCGCAAGGGGTGGCTGCTCCCCGTCGACGCCCGCGACCAGATGCGCCGCGCCTGCGCGGTCAAGGACCGCTACCCCGGCTCGGGTGACGAGTGCCGCTCCTACCGACCCCCGCGCTTCGGGGGCTGAACCCGGCACCGCGGACCTGACACACTGGGCGCATGACTCCCACGCCCGGAGCCCTCGGTCCCGACGCGCGCGACGCCGCCCTCGCGGCGATGACCGGCCAGGCCGGCGAGCACGAGCTCGACGTGCTCGGCCTGCTCGAGCAGCGCGACCTCGCCAGCGGCACCTCCAGCCGCAGCAGCAAGCTCATCCACGGCGGGCTGCGCTACCTGGAGATGATGGACTTCGGCCTGGTCCGCGAGGCGCTGCAGGAGCGGGGGCTGCTCCTGACCCGCCTCGCCCCGCACCTGGTCAGCCCGGTGCCGTTCCTCTACCCGCTGACCAAGCCCGTCCTCGAGCGCGCCTACGTCGGCGCCGGCCTCGCGTTGTACGACGGCATGGCCAAGGCCGGCAAGTACGACATGGGCGTGCCGATGCACCGGCACCTCACCCGGCGCCAGGTCGCGCGGATGGCGCCGGACTTCAAGGCCGAGTCGATCACCGGCGCGATCAGGTACTACGACTGCCAGGTCGACGACGCCCGCATGGTCGTGGCCGTGGCCCGCACCGCCGCCAAGCACGGCGCCCACGTCGCGACCCGGGTGAAGGTCACCGGGTTCCTGCGCGAGGGGGAGCGGGTCGTCGGCGTGACCGCCCGCGACCTCGAGCACGACCAGGACCTCGAGATCCGCGCCCGCGTCGTCGTCAACGCCGCCGGAGTGTGGACCGACGAGATCCAGGAGATGGTCGGCGGCCGCGGCGCCCTGCACGTGCAGGCGTCCAAGGGCGTGCACATCGTCGTCCCGCGCGACCGCATCCGCTCCGAGACCGGCTTCATCGTGCGCACCGAGACCTCGGTGCTCTTCGTCATCCCGTGGGGCCGCCACTGGATCATCGGCACCACCGACACCCCCTGGGACCTCGACAAGGCCCACCCCGCGGCCAGCCGCCGCGACCTTGACTACATCCTCGAGCACGTCAACGAGATCCTCCGCGAGCCGCTGGACCACGAGGACGTCGTCGGCGTGTACGCCGGCCTGCGACCGCTGCTCTCCGGCGAGTCCGAGCCCACCTCGAAGATCTCCCGCGAGCACACCGTCGTCACGCCCGTGCCCGGGCTGGTGATGATCGCAGGCGGGAAGTACACGACGTACCGCGTGATGGCCCGCGACGCCATCGACGCCGCCGCCCACAGCCTGCGCACCACCGGCCACGGGGCGGTCCGAGACTCCATCACCGACCGGGTGCCGCTCGTGGGGGCGGAGTCCTACGAGACCCGTGCCAACCAGCGGGTGCTGCTGGCGCGTCGCTCGGGACTGCACGTCGCTCGCATCGACCACCTGCTCGCGCGCTACGGCGGCCAGATCGACGACCTGCTCGCCATGGTGCAGACCCGCCGTCAGCTGGCGCTGCCGCTGGAGGGAGCCGAGGACTACCTCGCCGCCGAGGTCGTCTACGCCGTCACCCACGAGGGGGCGCTCCACCTCGACGACGTGCTGACCAGGCGCACCCGCATCTCCATCGAGACCTTCGACCGCGGCGTCGCCGCCGCCCCGCGCGCCGCTCGCCTGATGGCCGAGGTCCTCGACTGGGACGACGCCCGCATCGCCGAGGAGGTCGACCACTACCTGCGTCGCGTCGAGGCCGAGCGGCAGTCGCAGCTCAAGCTCACCGACCAGGAGGCCGACGAGGCGCGGGTCCAGGTCACCGACCTGGTGTGACCCCGGAGATGCCCCGCGCCTGCTTGACCCGGTTGTTGCGGTCCGGGCGCTCGGGGTCGCGCTTGAGGACGTAGGCGCCGACGACCCGCGACGGCTTGCGGTAGACCACGCGCCGCGGCCCGTTGCCGCCCTCGGTCGACCACAGCTTGGTGCCGCTCCACTGCGGGTCGCCCTGCAGGTAGCGGGTCTCCAGCATCAGCTTGGTGTCGGTCACCTGCCCGAGCACGTACGACGACTCGCCGCGGTAGAAGAGCCCGCCGTGGCACATCTGCACCACGCCCTTGCGCCGGATCACGGTGTGGTCGTGCACCTCGCCGCACAGGTAGGCGTCGACGTCGTGCTTGCGCATCAGCTGCCACAGGTCGCTGCCCTCGTAGGTCAGCCCGGAGGAGAAGCGGGTGCGCACCGGTCCGAGGACCGGCACGTGGCCCTGGACGACCACCCACGGGACCTGCTGCTTCTTCGCCCGGCGCAGCACCTTCGCGAGCCAGTCGCGCTGGTCGGGGTCGAGGCTGACCGAGACGCCGCTCGAGGTCGGCCGGAACACGTCGACGGTGACCAGCAGCAGGTCCCGGTCCAGCCGGACGGCGTACGCCGTGTCGCTGGCCTGCCCGCGCTCGGGGCTCGAGACCCCGCCGACCCGGCGCAGGTCGTCGCTGGGGGCGCGACGCACGGCGTCGTAGGTGTGCTTGACCAGCTGCCGCTTCCACAGCCAGGTGTGGTTGGCCTTGAAGCGGATCCACGCCCGGCGCTCGGCGTCGCCGCGGGGCGTCCACGGGTCGTCGCCGATCTCGTGGTCGCCGACGGCGGGGTAGGCCGGCAGCCCGTGGTCGGTGAGGCGGCGCAGCCAGTCGCCGTAGTAGACGCGCGCAGCCTCCTTCAGCGCCCTCTTGCGCTGGTCGGTGGTGCGGTGGGGGCCGAACGGGTCGACCCCGGTCTCGTCCTTGCCCCACTCGCCCTCGACGAGGTCGCCGGCCACCAGGAACGCCTCGGGCTGATGGGCCGCGACGTCGTCGAGGACGTGGTCGAGGGAGTCCTCGTAGGCGGAGTTGGTGCCCTTCGGGTCGCCCTGCTGCCAGTGCGGGGCGCGCGTGACGTCGCCGACGTCCTGGTTGAGGAAGTCGGGGAAGGACACGAAGCGGTACGCACCGTCGGGGCGGGGGAGCCCGCGCACGGTTGGGCGGTCGTCGGGGTCGGCGGTCACCGCCCCCCGTGCCGCGGACGGGGCCGCGGGCGCCGGCGGAGCGGCGGGCCCGGCGAGGGTGCTCACCCGGCGGACCGGTCGCCGAGCGGACCCGAGGGCCTGGCGGGCGCCCTGAGACACCTCTTTCACACCTGTCTGGCACGCGTTGACAATGTAGAACAGGTTCTAGGATTCTGGCCGGGCATGACCCACGTCACACCGTCCGGACGAAGGAGTCGACCGTCGTGACCCAGGCGCCACCGCCCGCAGACCTGAAGATGCAGCGCAGCAGCCGCGACGCGGCCCGCGTGCCCGAGGTGCTGGAGGGGTGGCTGCAGGGCCTCTTACCGGAGCACGCCGAGCCGGAGGTGGTGCTGCACAGCGGCACCGACAGCAACGGGATGTCCTCGGAGACCCTGGTCCTGGACGCGACCTGGACCGAGGGCTCCCGCGACACCGTGCCGATGGTCGCCCGGGTCGCACCCGCGCCCCAGGACTTCCCGGTCTTCCCCCGCTACGAGCTCGGCCACCAGTACGAGGTGATCCGCCAGGTCGGCGAGCTCACCGACGTCCCGGTGCCCGGCGTGCGCTGGCTGGAGGAGTCCGGCGAGGTGCTCGGCACCCCGTTCTTCCTGATGGACCGCGTCGAGGGCGTCGTGCCCCCCGACGTGCTGCCCTACCCCTTCGGTGACAACTGGCTCTTCGACGCCGACCGCGCCGACCAGCGCCGGCTCCAGGACTCCACCGTCGACGTCCTGGCCCGGCTGCACGCGATCGAGGACCCGCTCGGCCGCTTCGGCTACCTTGCGCCCGAGCAGGACGGCGAGACGCTGCTGCACCGCAACCTCGCCAAGGTCCGTGCGTGGTACGACTTCGCCGTCCGCGACCTCGCCCCCTCACCGACCGTCGAGCGTGCCCTGGCCTGGCTCGAGGCGAACGTCCCGATGGCCGAGGAGCAGGGCGACCCGGTGCTGTGCTGGGGCGACGCCCGCATCGGCAACGTCATCTACCGCGACTTCGAGCCGGTGGCCGTCCTGGACTGGGAGATGGTCACCCTCGGCCCACGCGCTCTGGACGTGAGCTGGCTGCTCTTCGCCCACCAGGTCTTCGAGTCGATCGTCGGGATGCTGGAGCTGCCTGGCATGCCGCACTTCCTGCGCGAGGAGGACGTGGTGGCGACGTACGCCGAGAAGTCGGGCGTCGAGCTCGGCGACCTCGACTGGTACCACGTCTACAACGGGCTGCAGTGGTGCATCGTCTTCATGCGCACCGGCGCCCGCCAGGTGCACTTCGGCGAGATCGAGATGCCTGCGGACATCGAGTCGCTCTTCCACTGCAAGCCGCTGCTGGAGTCGGTCCTGGCGAAGGTGGGGGCCTGATGAGCACGCCCAGCCGCGCGCGCGGCGGGCTCGGCCCTCTCGACGAGTACCCCCTCCACCAGGTCCCGCAGCCGATCGGCTGGCCCGGATCCAGCGACCGGCACTTCTACGACCGCTGCTACTTCAACGCCCACGACCGCACCGGTGACATCTTCGTCATCTCCGGCATGGGCTACTACCCCAACCTGCGCACCAAGGACGCCTTCTTCCTCGTCACCCGCGGCGACCAGCAGACCGCGGTCCACCTCGGCGGCGAGATCGACGACGACCGGCTGCGCCAGCAGGTCGGCGGCTACCGCCTCGAGGTGATCGAGCCGCTGCAGAAGATCCGGATGGTGCTGGAGGAGACCGAGGGGCTCGCGGCCGACCTGACCTGGGAGGGCTCCTTCGAGGTCGTGCAGGAGCAGCGCCACGTCATGCGCCAGGGCGCCCGCGTCACCCTCGACGCCCAGCGCTTCGCCCAGGTCGGCACCTGGTCCGGCTCGCTGTCGGTCGACGGCGAGGAGATCGCGGTCAGTCCGGACGCCTGGGTCGGCTCCCGCGACCGCTCATGGGGTATCCGCCCGGTGGGCGAGGCCGAGCCCGCCGGCCGCCCCGCCGACTTCGACGGCATGTGGTGGCTCTACGTCCCGATGCGCTTCGAGGACTACGCGATCGTCGTGATCATGCAGGAGGACGGCGACGGCATCCGCACCCTCAACGACTGCACCCGCGTGTGGAAGGACGGTCGCGTCGAGCAGCTCGGCTGGCCGCAGGTCACCATTCACTACACCCCCGGCGGTCGTACGCCGACCGGCGCGACGCTCGAGTGCGCGACCCGGCAGGGCCCGCTGCGCATCGAGGTGGAGTCCAGGCTCGCGGTCCCGCTGCACTTCGGCGGCGGCTACGGCGGCGACCAGGACTGGCTGCACGGGCAGTGGCACGGCGAGTCCTTCGTCGAGCGCCGTACCTACGACCTGACCTCGGACGCGGTGAAGAGCATGTTCATGTTCGGCTGCGTCGACCACGTCGGCCGCGCCGTGGTGCACGAGAACGGCACCGAGACCGAGGGCTTCGGCCTCTTCGAGCACTTCTCCGTCGGCCGCCACGAGCCGTCCGGCTTCACCGACTTCTTCTCCGTCGCCGGCGGCTGAGGAGGGACGGAGTCCCGTCTCGAAGCCCCGGCAACCACCCGCAAGCACCACCCCGCCACCACCACCCCTGGAGCACTGATGAGCCTCGACCGCGACGCCTTCTACATCGACGGCGGCTGGCGCGCGCCGGTTACCGACGCCACCCTGCAGGTCGTCTCCCCGCACAGCGAAGAGGTCATCGCCACCGTGCCCGAGGCGTCCATCGGTGACGTCGACGCCGCCGTAGCGGCCGCCCGGAAGGCCTTCGACGAGGGCCCCTGGCCGCGGATGACGCCGCAGGAGCGGATCGCGGTGATCGAGGCGTTCTCGGGTCTCTACGCCGCCAAGCTGACCGAGATGGCCGAGCTGATCAGCCTCGAGATGGGGTCGCCGACCTCGTTCTCCCAGCTGGCCCAGTCGCCGGCGCCGTGGATGCAGATCGAGTCGTTCCTCGCGATCGCCCGTGAGTTCCCCTGGGAGGCCGCGCGCCCCGGCTCGCTGGGCTCCGACGTCGTGGTGCGCCACGAGCCGGTCGGCGTCGTCGCCGCCATCCCGCCGTGGAACGTCCCGCAGTTCACGGTGATGTCCAAGGTCGTCCCGGCGCTGCTCGCCGGCTGCACGGTCGTGGTGAAGCCGGCGCCGGAGTCGCCGCTGGACTGCTACCTCATGGCCGAGCTCCTCCACGAGGCCGGTGTGCCCGCCGGAGCGGTCAACATCGTCGCCGGCGGCCGCGAGGTCGGCCAGCACCTGGTCGCACACCCCGGCGTCGACAAGGTGGCCTTCACCGGCTCCACCGCTGCCGGCCGCGCCATCGGTGCCGCCTGCGGCGAGCAGCTCAAGCGGGTCTCGCTCGAGCTCGGCGGCAAGTCCGCCGCGATCGTGCTCGAGGACGCAGACCTCGCCGCCACCGTCGAGGGACTGAAGTTCCTCTCGGTGATGAACTCCGGGCAGGCGTGCGTCGCCCAGACCCGCGTCCTCGCACCGCGCTCGCGCTACGAGGAGGTCGTCGAGGCGCTCGCCGCAGGCATCGGCGGCATGACGGTCGGCGACCCGATGGACCCCGCCACCGAGATCGGCCCGATGGTCGCCCAGCGCCAGCAGGAGCGGGTGCAGAAGTACATCGCCCTGGGCCAGGAGGAGGGGGCCCGCCTGGTCGCCGGCGGCGTCGGGATGCCCGACGGCCTGGACCGCGGCTGGTACGTCCGTCCCACGGTGTTCGCCGACGTCGACAACCGGATGCGGATCGCGCAGGAGGAGATCTTCGGCCCCGTGGTCTCGGTGATCGCCTACGACGGGGTCGAGGACGCCGTACGCATCGCGAACGACTCCGACTACGGCCTGGCCGGCACCGTGTGGACCGCCGACGTCGAGGCCGGCCTCGAGGTCGCCCGGGGCGTGCGCACCGGCACCTATGGCATCAACACCTACACGATGGACTTCGCCGCGCCCTTCGGCGGCTTCAAGGCCTCCGGACTCGGGCGCGAGTTCGGCCCGGAGGGCCTGGGCCAGTACACCGAGCTCAAGTCGATCTACACGCCGCCACCAGCCGGCTGAGATCCCGGCTGGTATAGGCCGCTGGTCTGGTCTTCCGGGGGCCGAATCCGGCTCCAGGGGGCGCTTTCGTCCCACCTGGTCCTTTGCTTGTTCTTTACCCTGTCCGGCTCGTCCGGGCGTGGCTACTGTCGCGAGCAGCACGTGGCGCGGGAGGGCGCTACGTCGGAGGGAAGGACGTTCTGCCATGCGCAATTCGCGCGTGAAACACCTGACGGGAGCGATGTGGGGCGCTCTCGCACTCACGGTGCCACTCGTGGCCGTGAGCACCCCCGCCAGCGCTGCTGGCGCGGACCTGAGCTACACCAGGACCGGGAAGTTCGTGGAGGTCGCCGCCGGCGCCACCGCGACCGACTCGGTCTCCTGCCCGAGCGGCTACACCGCCGTGGATGGCGGCTTCCAGGTCGACGCCGACTCCGTGGGGGAGTCGACCGACGTCGTGGTCACCAGCAGCAACCGCGGCAACGCCGCCGGGAAGTGGACCACCAGCGTGTCCAACGGCTCCGGTGACCGGATCACCGGGCGGGTGCGCGTCACCTGCCTGGGCAACAAGACGGCGGGAGGCCAGTCACTGACGTTCGGCACGGGGCAGGCGACGGTTCCGTTCGGCACCACCGCCACCGACTGGTTCGCCACGGCGGCAGCTGCCTGCCCGGGCTCCGCGACCATCCCGGTCGGCTCCGGCTGGACCCTGGACGGCGACGCCTACCTGCTCAGCTCGACGGTCAGCGGATCCACCTGGACCCACTACTTCGAGGGTGCGGGAGCCGGTTCGGTGACCTCCACGGTCTACTGCGTGGCCACCTCGGCCACCAGCAGCGCCGGCGAGGTCACGCTCTCGACCGTCCCGTCGACGACCGCGGGGGCAGAAACCACCGTGCGTGACGGCTCCGCCGCCGACGCCACGGCCTCGTGCCCGGAGGGGTCGCTGGCGGTCACCGGCACCTTCGCGGAGCTGACCTCGGGGGTCTACTACCTGGGCTCGGAGTCGGCGTACAAGGACGTGCGCCAGCGCTTCTACAACGACTCCGGCGCCTCGGCGAAGGTCTCGACAGACGCGGTCTGCCTGGCCTCGTCCGCCGAGGCCGCCCCGGAGCCCTCGATCAGCCTGGACGGCGGGTTGACCATGCGCACGGCCGGCTCGAAGACCTACCTGGTCGGCGACGTCACCTGCGCGAACGTCAGCCCGCAGTGCCGCACCGTGACCGGGAAGGTGTTCGAGCAGAAGAACAACGGGTCCCGAGGTGCTCGGGTGGCCACCGGCAAGACCAAGTACGCCGGCGCGGGGACCGACCTGCGCATGCGCGTCCTTGACGGTCCCGGTGTCTCGTCCCCGTCGGGGATGTTCATCGTGGTCCTGAAGGCTAACGGAATCACCGTGGTGACCAAAGACGTGACGGTGGCCGCTGCCCCCTGATCGCTCACCGTGCAAGACCCCCGGAGCCGCTCGGCCCCGGGGGTCTCGTGTTTGACATCGCAAAAGAATGTGTCAAGCGCCACGAAGTGCTACTGAAGGGTAGTTCCGGAGACGCCGGTCACATACTCTCGGTACATGAGTGCCTCCACGCCCGACCCCACCGGCCGTCCGCTCGCCGAGGGCCCGCACGACCCCGAGCACGACCCCACCGCCTCCTACGCCCTGGAGCCGGAGTACGTCGAGGCGCTGACGCGCCGCATCCTGGCGACCTCGGGGGAGACCGCGGAGGTCCGATCGCCGATCAACGGCGCGCCGCTGGCCCACATCCCGCAGTCCACCGAGGACGACGTGGTGGAGGCCTTCGCGCGCGCCCGCCGCGCGCAGGAGGCCTGGGCGCGCACCAGCCTGGAGCACCGCTCCGCGATCATGCTGCGCCTGCACGACCTGGTGCTCGACCGCCAGGACGAGATCCTCGACCTGATCGTGTGGGAGTCCGGGAAGGCCCGCAAGCACGCCTTCGACGAGCCGATGCACATCGCGCTCACCGCGCGCTATTACGGCCGCACCGCCCACGAGCACCTCGACACCAAGCGCAAGCTCGGCGTGGTGCCCGGTCTGACCCGCGTCGAGGTCAACCGGGTGCCCAAGGGCGTCGTCGGCATCATCTCGCCGTGGAACTACCCCTTCACCATGGCGCTGTGCGACGGCCTCCCGGCCCTGCTCGCCGGCAACGCGGTCGTCGCCAAGCCCGACGCCCAGACCATGCTCTCCGCCCTGCTGGGCGCGCAGCTGCTGGAGGAGGCCGGGTTCCCCAAGGACCTCTGGCAGGTCGTGGCCGGCCCCGGCTCCCGCGTCGGCACCTCGGTGATCGGCAAGGCCGACTACATCTGCTTCACCGGCTCGACGGCCACCGGCAAGAAGGTCGCGGCCGGCTGCGCCGAGCGCCTCATCGGCTGCTCGCTGGAGCTCGGCGGCAAGAATCCCATGCTGGTGCTGCGTGACGCGGACGTCGAGCGGGCGGCCGAGGGCGCCGTACGCGCCTCGTTCTCCAACGCCGGCCAGCTCTGCGTGTCCATGGAGCGGCTCTTCGTCGCCGACCAGGTCTACGACCGGTTCGTCGAGCGCTTCGTCGCCCGCACCGAGGCGATGACGCTGGGCGCGACCCTGGACTGGGGCAACGACATGGGCTCCCTGATCAGCCAGGACCAGCTCGACACCGTGGTCCGTCACGTCGACGACGCGGTCGCCAAGGGTGCGCGCGTGCTGTGCGGCGGCAAGGCGCGACCCGACCTCGGTCCGTTCTACTTCGAGCCGACTATCCTCGCGGGCGTCACCCCCGAGATGACCTGCTTCGGCGAGGAGACGTTCGGTCCGGTCATCTCGCTGTACCGCTTCCACGACGAGGCCGACGCCGTGGCGCGCGCCAACGACGGCGAGTACGGCCTCAACGCCTCCATCTACAGCCGCGACGGCGCCCGGGCCCGCGACCTGGCCCGCCAGGTCAAGTGCGGCACCGTCAACATCAACGAGGCCTTCGGCGCCACCTTCGCCAGCATCGACTCCCCGATGGGCGGCATGCGCGAGTCCGGCATGGGCCGGCGCCAGGGCAGCGAGGGCATCCACCGCTACACCGAGTCCCAGTCTGTCGGCACGCAGCGCCTGCTGCGCTTCGCGCCGATGCTGGGCATGTCCGACGAGCAGTACGCCGGTGTCATGACCGCGAACCTGCGCCTGATGAAGAAGCTGGGGAGGGCCTGACCCATGGGCAAGCACGCGACCTTCGACTACGACGTCCTGGTCATCGGGTCCGGCTTCGGCGGCTCGGTCTCCGCGCTGCGGCTGACCGAGAAGGGCTACAAGGTCGGTGTCATCGAGGCCGGCGCTCGCTTCGAGGACTCCGACTTCTCCTCCGGCACCCTCGACATCAAGTCCTACCTGTGGGCCCCGGCCCTGGGCTGCTACGGCATCCAGCGCATCGACGCGGTCCGCGACACGATGATCGTGGCCGGCGCGGGCGTCGGCGGCGGGTCCCTGGTCTACGCCAACACGCTCTACGAGCCGCTGCCGGCGTTCTACAACGACGCCCAGTGGAGCCACATCACTGACTGGCGCGACGAGCTGGCGCCCTACTACGACCAGGCCAAGCGGATGCTCGGCGTCGTCGAGAACCCCATCCGCACCCCGGCCGACGACGTGATGGAGAAGGTCGCCACCGACATGGGCGTGGGCGACACCTTCCACCCCACACCGGTGGGCGTCTTCTTCGGCGGCCCCGGTGCGGACCCGGACGAGAAGGTCGCCGACCCGTTCTTCGGTGGTGCCGGCCCCGACCGCAACCCCTGCCGCAACTGCGGCGAGTGCATGTCGGGCTGCCGCCACAACGCCAAGAACACCCTGGTCAAGAACTACCTCTACCTCGCGGAGAAGAACGGCGCGAAGGTGATGCCGCTGACCACGGTCACCCGGGTCAGCCCGCGCGAGGGCGGCGGGTACGACGTCGCGGTGAAGTTCACCAAGGCCCGCCGCGCCACCCCGCGCACCACGCGCACGCTGACGGCCGAGCACGTGGTCTTCGCGGCGGCCTCGCTGGGCACACAGAAGCTGTTGCACCGGATGAAGGACGAGGGCCACCTGCCGGGGCTGTCGGACCGCCTCGGCTACCTCTCGCGCACCAACTCCGAGTCGATCCTCGGCGCCATCGCGCCCAGCGGCGACACCACGGACTACTCCTACGGCGTCGCGATCACCTCCAGCTTCCACCCCGACACCGACACCCACATCGAGCCGGTCCGCTACGGCAAGGGCTTCAACACCATGGCCCTGATGCAGACGGTGCTGACCGACGGCGACGGCGACGAGCCGCGCTGGCGCAGCTGGCTGAAGGAGATGTGGCACCAGCGCGGCAACATCAAGGAGCTCTACGACCTCAAGCACTGGTCCGAGCGCACCGTGATCGCGCTGGTCATGCAGTCGCTGGACAACTCCATCCAGACCTACGGCAAGAAGGGCCTGCTGGGCTGGCGGATGACCTCCCGCCAGGGCCACGGCGCCCCGAACCCGACCTGGATCCCGGTGGCCAACGACGCCGTGCGCCGGATGGCCCGCCTGCTGGGCGGCACGCCCGGCGGCAACATCGGCGAGCCGTTCAACATGCCGCTCACCGCCCACTTCATCGGGGGTTGCGCGATCGGCGACTCCATCGAGAACGGTGTCATCGACCCCTACCAGCGCGTCTACGGCCACCCCGGCCTGCACGTCGCCGACGGGTCGGCGATCAGCGCCAACCTGGGCGTGAACCCGTCGCTGACGATCACCGCCCAGGCCGAGCGGATGATGTCGCTGTGGCCCAACAAGGGCGAGGAGGACGCCCGGCCGCCGCTGGGTGCGGACTACCAGCGGATCGCCCCGGTGCCGCCGGCCTCGCCGGCCGTCCCGGCCGCGGCCCCCGGCGCGCTGCGACTGCCGATCGTGGGGGTCTCCTGAGACCCCTCCTCAGGTCGGTGGTCTGGACCGGGAAAGTATTTCTGATCCGGTCGTGACCTGGACGTAACCCCGGCCCCGGGTGGTCGTTGAGGTGAGCAGACCCGGCAGTCATGCTCCCTCCCAATAGCCGGGTCGCGGTCCAGGCGCTGTCCAGCAGAGCGTGGACGATCAGGGCCCGGCCACCCTCCCTCCCCGGCCGGGCCCTGGTGCATTTTTCCGAGCAAGAGCCGGCGAGGAGATCGAGCAGCCCCGCGGCCGAGGGACGAGGCCGCGACGGACGTGTCGAGATCCGCGGTCAGGAGGCAGGCGCTCGAGCAGCCCCGCAGACCACGACGTTCTGCAGGTGGAACAGCCCGGTGGCCTGCAGAACGTCGTGATCTACGCAGTGTCGAGAGCCACGCACCTGGTGGGGGAGCGGTCGGCTTCTCGCCGATAGGATTCGCCGCATGACGGATGCGCCTGAGCACGACCTGGTCCTCGTCGTCGACTTCGGCGCGCAGTACGCCCAGCTGATCGCCCGCCGGGTGCGCGAGGCGCGGGTCTACTCCGAGATCGTGCCCCACGACATGCCCGTCGCCGAGATGCTGGCGAAGGGCCCCAAGGCCATCATCCTGTCCGGCGGCCCGTCCTCGGTGTACGCCGAGGGCGCCCCGTCGATCGACCAGGCGATGTTCACCAGCGGCACCCCCGTCTTCGGCATGTGCTACGGCTTCCAGCTGATGGCCCTCGGGCTCGGCGGGACCGTCGACAACAACGGTGCCCGGGAGTACGGCCGCACCCCGGTCACCATCGGTGAGCACGGCGTGCTGCTGGAGGGCATCCCCGCCCAGCACAACGTCTGGATGTCGCACGGTGACTCGGTCTCGCAGGCGCCCGAGGGCTTCTCGGTGCTCGCCAGCACCGAGGGCACCCCGGTCGCGGCGTTCGAGAACGTCGAGGCGGGCTTCGCCGGGGTGCAGTGGCACCCCGAGGTGATGCACTCCGAGCACGGCCAGCGCATCCTCGAGCACTTCCTCTGGAACATCGCCAAGTGCGCCCCCACCTGGACCATCGGCAACATCGCCGAGGAGCAGGTGGAGCGGGTGCGCGCGCAGATCGGTGAGGCCGGCCGCGCGATCTGCGGGCTGTCCGGCGGTGTCGACTCCGCGGTCGCCGGTGCGATCGTCGCCAAGGCGATCGGCGAGCGCCTCACCTGCGTCTATGTCGATCACGGGCTGATGCGCAAGGGTGAGTCCGAGCAGGTCGAGCGCGACTTCGTGGCCGCCACCGGGGCGAAGCTGGTCGTGGTCGACGCCGAGAAGCAGTTCCTCGACGCGTTGGCGGGTGTCAGCGACCCGGAGACCAAGCGCAAGATCATCGGCCGCGAGTTCATCCGCACCTTCGAGGCCGCGCAGTCCGACATCATCGACGCCGCCCCCGAGGGCACCACCGTCGGCTTCCTGGTGCAGGGCACGCTCTACCCCGACGTGGTCGAGTCCGGACACGGCGCGGGCGCTGCGACGATCAAGAGCCACCACAACGTGGGTGGCCTGCCCGAGGACATCGAGTTCGAGCTGGTCGAGCCGCTGCGCACGCTCTTCAAGGACGAGGTCCGCGCGGTCGGCGCCCAGCTCGGCCTGCCCGACGTCATCGTCCAGCGCCAACCCTTCCCCGGCCCCGGCCTGGGCATCCGCATCATCGGCGAGGTCACCCGCGAGCGCCTCGACATCCTGCGCGAGGCCGACGCGATCGCCCGCGAGGAGATGACCCGCGCCGGGCTCGACCACGACATCTGGCAGATGCCGGTCGTCCTGCTCGCCGACGTCCGCAGCGTCGGCGTCCAACGAGGTGCTGGAGCGGATCTCCACCCGCATCACCAACGAGGTGCCCGAGGTCAACCGGGTCACCGTCGACATCACCAGCAAGCCGCCGGGCACCATCGAGTGGGAGTGATCCCGCGGGTCCCCGCGCGGTCCTTGTTCGGAGTCGTTCGGGAATGACCGACACACCTTCGTCCGTCTGATCATCGCGGCAGAGTGCAGCACATGCCCTCCCTGCAGCGTATTGCGCGCCTCCTGCCGTCATGCATGATCGCCACCTTGATCCTGCCTGCCGCGCTGGTGACGAGCACAGCCACCGCGGTCGAGCCGGACCTCGACCTGGAAATCATCGATGTCGTGCTGGACAAGTCAACGTGGTCGCGCGGCGATCATGTCGGTGGTGATCTCCGACTTCAGACCGGGTGCCAGGCCGTCGTCTCCTTCGAGGACGCGACGCCTCCCGAGCCTGGCACCGATGGCTACTACGAGTTGCGCGTCGACGGCTACGAGTGGCCGATAGGCACGGCCTACACCTTCCAAGACGAGCTGCCGACGTCGCTCACGACCTACGGTTGCTATGCCTTGTCGACCGACGAGCCGTCGAGGCTCACCCTGGAGTACCACCAGTTCGACAGGTCGGCCGGTCAGTACGGCGAGTACGTCGAGTCCGCCCGGAGCCAGGTCTACTCCTACCAGCACGAGGTGGTCGGTCAGCCCACGGCAGCGACCGTCTCTGGCCCGGAGGGCGGAGTCGGCGACGACTACGACTACATCGTCTTGGAGACGGGCGAAGAGGCGACCATCTCCTTCACCGGAAGCTGGGACGAGGACGTCGACGTGATCGCGCGCGTCACGGCCACCCACGGCTGGAAGCCGATGGCCAAGCAGGTGAAGGGGCAGGTCGAGATCCCGACCACGTACGACGAGGCCACCCAGACCTTCTCGTTCGTTCCGGAGGAGCGCCTGTCCGGACGGACGGTCTACGTGACCGTCCAGGGCAAGGACGCGTCACCCGGGGGCGCACGAGCCGACGCCCTGTGGACCTGGGCGCCGGGCCTGCTCGTGGACCCCGGGGCGAAGCCCACTCGACGCTCATGGGTCAAGACGTTCGGCTCGGTGGACAAGAAGAAGTCCTCGATGTGGTTGCACACCACCAAGGCATCGGCCACGAAGAAGGGCAAGAAGGCTGGTCTGAAGTTCCTCTACCAGGGCTGGCTCGGCGATGGGGTGTCGTACTCCTGGCATTCCAACGTGCGCACCATCGGTCTCGGCGAGGTCGGCGGGTGCCCGGCGGTCGACGAGTTCGTCCGCGTGACCGCGTTGGTGCCGGGCAGCTTGCCCCGCGTCAAGACGTTCACGATGCCCGCGCCGAGCTGCCGTAGCAGTGCCGGCGAACCAGCCGCGCACGGCGAGGCAGTGGGGACCGGGAGCGTCGGCAGCACCGACTGAGACCCGTACGGGGTGGTCGGCGGTGGTCGACCATCCCGTACGAGGGGTCGCGCCACGCCTGCCGCTTGTCCCTACCAGGGCGCCTTGACGTAGTCCTTGAGGAAGCAGCCGAACAGGTCCTCGCCGGCCTCGCCGCGCACGATCGGGTCGTAGACCCGAGCCGCGCCGTCGACGAGGTCCAGCGGGGCGTGCCAGCCCTCGGCGGCGATGCGCAGCTTCTCCTGGTGCGGGCGCTCGTCGGTGATCCAGCCGGTGTCCACCGAGGTCATCAGGATCCGGTCGGTCTCGAACATCTCGGTCGCCGAGGTGCGCGTCAGCATGTTGAGCGACGCCTTGGCCATGTTGGTGTGCGGGTGTCCCGCGCCCTTGTAGCGCCGTCCGCCGAACTGCCCCTCCATCGCGCTCACGTTGACGACGTACGCGCGGCGCGCACCGCGGGCGATCGCCGCGCGCATCGCGGGGCGCAGGCGCGAGACCAGCAGGAACGGCGCGATCGCGTTGCAGAACTGCACCTCGAGCAGCTCCAGCGGGTCCACCTCGTCGACGACCTGGGTCCAGGAGTTGGTGGTCTGCAGGTCCGGCAGCAGCCCGCCGGCGTCGACGGCGGTGCCGGCCAGGTGCGCGTCGAGGGAGGCGTGGCCCGCCTTGAGTGCCAGCGCGGTGAGGCTGGCGGCGTTGTGCGCCGCCTGCGCCTGCTCGGCGGACTCCCCCTCGTGGTGGGCCACGGAGTGCTCGCGCAGCGCCCCGGTGATCGCCGCGGGGTGTGCCTCGGAGATCCGGTCGAAGGAAACCATCTCCGGCAGCACGGGCAGGTCTGGCAGCGGGGCCGACTCCATCTCCACCAGCTGGGAGTAGGCGCCGGGACTGCGCCGCACGGTCTGGCAGGCGTTGTTGATGAGGATGTCGAGCGGGCCGGCCGCGGCCACGTCGTCGGTCAGCGCCACCACCTGCGTCGGGTCGCGCAGGTCGATGCCGACCACGGTGAGGCGGTGCAGCCAGTCGGCTGAGTCCTCCATCGCCGCGAACCGGCGCACCGCGTCCTTGGGGAAGCGGGTGGTGATGGTCAGGTCGGCCCCGTCACGCAGCAGCCGCAGCGCGATGTACATGCCGATCTTGGCCCGCCCGCCGGTGAGCAGCGCGCGGCGGCCGGTCAGGTCGGTGCGCTGGTCGCGCTTGGAGTGGGAGAACGCGGCGCAGTCGGGGCACAGGCCGTGGTAGAACGCGTCGACCAACGTGTAGTCGGTCTTGCAGATGTAGCAGCCGCGGGCGGTGATGAGCTCCCCGGCGTAGGCGCCCTGCGCGGTGGAGACCAGCGGCAGGCCGGCGGTCTCGTCGTCGATGCGCAGGGCCGAGCCGGTGGCGGTGCGCTCGACCACGGCACGGTCGTGGGCCGCTCGCTCGGCGCGCAGCGCAGCACGACGGGTCTTCTTGATCAGCTTCCACATGTGCCCGGTGGCGTGCTTGACCGTGCGCACGTCGGGGTGGTCGGGCGCCAGCAGGTGCAGCTCGGAGAGTACCTTCAGCGTCGTGGCGAGCTCGTCGGGGTCGACGCGCTCGAGGTACGACGTGGGGGTGGCCGAGGGCTCCGCGGGCCCCGTCTCTGGCACAGTCACCGGGAGACCATACGCGGCCCCGCGTGTTCGGACATGTTCGGACTTGTTCGGGGGTGTAGCGCGGAAACCCTTAACAGGGTCGGCCGTCACCCCTATCCTTCTCGCCGTGAGGCTCGGATGACCACGTTTGACCAGATCGCGGGGGACCTCCAGGCCCGCCGCGCGGCTGCGGGGTCCCCGTCCTACGCCGAGATCGCCCTGCGCATCGCCAGGATCCGCGAGCTGCGAGGAGGCGCCGAGGCGCACTCCCGCCCGGCGCGCACCACCGTCTACGACGCCTTCCGCGAGGGCCGTCGCCGCATGGACACCGCGCTCGTGCTCGACATCGTCCGTGCCCTGGGTGCCAGCGAGGCCGAGGTCGACGAGTGGGCCGAGCGCTGCCGCACCGCCCACGCCGGGGCCGCACCGACGCCGGTGGGGGAGCCGGCGCCCGCCCCGGAGCCCGAGCTGCCGCCCGAGCCCCCGGCGCCGCCGCCGGCACCGCCGACCGTGAAGGCGGCACTCCTGCTCTGCCTGGGCTGCCTGGCGATCAACCTCTTCGGCCGGTGGCTCGTCGACGTCCTGGAGATCCCGCTCTACCTCGACATGGTCGGCACCGCGGTCACCGCGATCATCCTGGGCCCCTGGTGGGGTGCCGGCGTGGGCCTGTCGAGCAACCTGCTCGGCGTCGGCATCTCCGGCTACGACTCCATCCCGTTCGCCGTCGTCAACGTCGCCGGGGCGCTGGTCTGGGGCTACGGCGTGCGGCGGTTCCGGATGGGCACCACCGTCCCGCGCTTCTTCGGGCTCAGCGCCATCACGGCCCTGTGCTGCTCGGTGCTCGCCGTGCCGATCATCCTGGCGCTCAACGGCGAGACCGGCAACGGCGCCGACGACGTCCGGGTCATCATCCAGGACGTCGTGAACTCGTCGTGGCTGGCCGTGGCCAGCTCCAACATCATCACCTCGCTGGCCGACAAGACCATCTCCGGCGCGGTGGCGCTCCTCGCGGTCGACGTGCTGCCCTGGACCGTCGTGGCCTCGATGAGACCGCTGATGCCGCTGGCCGGGTCGCGACCGGAGCCGGCAGTACGCTCCACCGCATGAGCAGCCCCCAGGCCCACCTCGTCCTGACCGTCATCGGAGCCGACCGTCCCGGGCTGGTCTCGGCGGTCTCCGCCCCCGTCGAGCGGCACGGCGGCAGCTGGCAGCAGTCGCAGATGGCGCGGTTGGCCGGTGAGTTCGCCGGCATCGTGCTGGTGAGCGTGCCCGAGGCTGCGGTCGAGGCGCTCGAGGCCGACCTGGCGGCGCTGGCGGGCGACGGGCTGCGCGTCGACGTACGCCGCACCGACGCTCCCGCGGAGTCGTCCCCGACCAGTGTGGCGCTGCACCTACTGGGCACCGACCGCCCCGGCATCGTCGCGGAGATCTCGCGCACGATCGCCGCTCACGGGGTCGGCATCGAGAGCCTGGCCACCGACCTGCGAGAGGCTCCGATGGCCGGTGGTCTGCTGTTCGAGGTCGACGCCGAGCTGAGTGCCCCGGACGGGTCCGGCCTCGACGAGCTGCGCGCCGCCCTGGAGCAGATCGCCGACGAGCTGATGGTCGAGCTCAGCCTCGAGTGACCTTCCGGGTCCGCCGGCGCAGCTGGAGGATTCGCAGGGAGCCGGCCGTCGCGGTGAGCAGGATGCCCGCGGCGACGGCGATCAGGAGGGCGACCGCCACCGGTGCCTCCCCCTCGAAGGAGAGGAACCGCACCGTGGTGGTGTCGGTGTTCTGGGCGATGAACACGACCAGGAGCACCAGCAGCAGGCCCAGCCCGACGGTCCCGACCCACACGCCGCTGGTCCGCGACCCGCGCAGCGGGTTCTCGGGCTGCTTCTCGGAGCTGGACGGCCGCGACGGCTCGCTCGGCTCCGGCGACTCGGGCGACCCAGGCGCCGTGGGCTGGGTCTCGGGCTGCTCGTTCGGGGTGCTCACGACGCCAATGTAGTGGGCTGGTGGGCTGGACCAGTTCGCCCGCATGGCGGGATCTCGCGGTCGTTCACCTGACAGGCGCCGGCTCGCGGCTTAGTGTTCTTCATGAACCGCTGGTGACCCGAGACACCAGCGGTTCTCTACATTTCCGGGTGCTCCGCCACTCCCAGGGGCCGCAGCACGTCCTGGGCGAAGCGTTCCAGCCCGTCGAGCTTCTGCTCCAGGCTGACGTCGAGACCGTGGTAGTAGGCCCACGGCATGGTCATGACGTCGGTGACGCCCAGCTCGGCCGCCCGGGCGAACTGCTCGGGGGTGAAGGCGTCGGTGAGCGCGGTGATGACCGAGAAGTCGCGCTCGTTGCCGGCCTCCTCGCGCATCCGGGCGAGGGTCGCGGCGTGCGACGCCGCCTCCTCCACGGTGTAGAGGTCGCCCACCCAGCCGTCGTGGCGGGCGGCGCGACGGAAGGCGACCTCCGACAGCCCGCCGACGTAGACCGGGATGCGCTCGCCCGGCGTCGGCTCCATGACCATGCGCGGGGCGGAGTAGAACTCGCCGTCGAACTCGGTCCAGCCGGGCGCCCACAGCGCCTCCATGAGCCGCAGCGCCTCGTCGGTGCGACGCCCGCGCGTGCGGAAGTCCTGCTCGAGCAGCTCGAACTCCTCGCGGCACCACCCGATGCCCACCCCCAGGGCGACCCGGTCGCCGGAGAGCACCGCCGCGGTGCCCACCGACTTGGCGACCTGGAAGGGGTTGCGGATGGCCGGGACGTAGACTGAGGTGAAGAAGCGCAGCCGGGTCGTCACCGCCGCCAGCGACCCGATCAGCACCCACGGGTCCGGCCATGCCGCGTCCCGGTCCCACCGTCGCTCACCGTCGGCGGTGTAGGGGTAGGGCGTCTGGAGGGTCTCCAGGTCCACGACGTGGTCGGGGACGGCCATAGCGTGGTAGCCGAGCCGGTCGGCTGCCCGCGCCAGGGCGGGTAGCTCGGTCACGGGCAGGTAGGCGGTGCTGAGGCTGAAGCGCACCTCGGCACCCTACTGCCGGACTAGAACAGGTTCTACTCTCTCCGGGTCACTCGTCGCGGACGACGTGGACCGCTGCCTCCTCCGCGGAGGCTGCGGCGCCGTCGATGCCGACGTCGTCGCCCACGAGGTCCTTCTCGGTGTCCTCGCCCAGGCCCTGGTCGGGGTCGACGAGCCGTCCGGCGCGCTCGTCCCCGACCTCGCCGTCGTCGAGGTTCTCGGTCGGGACCTCGGCGTAGGGGTCCGGCTCCGGCTCCTCCTGGGCGATCCGCTGGTCGAGCGACTCGCCGGTGGCCTCCTCGTAGGGCGTGTTGCCGTAGCCCTGGGCCGGTGAGTACTTCTCCGGGGGTGAGTAGCCCCGGTCGAGCTCGTCCTCCACGTCGCCCTCGACGTCGGTGAGGTTGTCCAGCCCGACGGGCTGGTCCTCGTCGTCGACGCTGTAGTCGCCGTAGCTCTCCGCGGCGGTCGTGGCGTCGGGATCCAGGTCGGTCGGTTCGCTCTGGCTCATGTAGCCAACCTAGGCACGCCACCGGCCGGACCGTCCCACCCCCTCAGGCGATCCGCCAGCGGGGTAGCGCGTCCGGTTGCTCCTCCCGCAACCAGCCCACCAGCGCCTCCCGCACGTGGCAGCGCAGGTCGTAGAGCGTGGGGGCGTCGTACGACGTCACGAGCACGCGTACCCGGACCAACCCCTCCACGGCGTCAGTCACCTGCAGGTGCGACACCCGGCCGTCCCAGAGGTTGCCGGCGGCGGCCATCACGGTGGGCAGGTGCGCGCGCAGCCGGTCGGTGTCCACGCGCCAGTCCAGGTCCATCTCGACCGACCCCATCAGCTCGGAGTTGCGCCGGGTCCAGTTCTGGAACGGCGTGGTGGTGAAGTAGGTGGACGGGAGGATCATCCGCCGGTCGTCCCAGATGCGGACCACGACGTAGCTGAGCGTGATCTCCTCGATGGTGCCCCACTCGCCCTCGACGATGACGGCGTCCTCGACCTTGATGGCGTCGTTGAAGGCCAGCTGGATGCCGGCGAAGACGTTGGCCAGCGTGGACTGGGCGGCCAGGGCGGCCACGACGGAGATGAGGCCGGCGGAGGCGAGCACGGAGGCGCCCAGGGCGCGCACGCCGGGGAAGCTGAGCAGGATGGCACCGAGGGCGACCACGACCACCGCGGCGACCGTGAGGCGGCGCACCAGCAGCACCTGGGTCCGGACCCGGCGCGCCACGCGGTTGTCCCTGACGTCGGTGCGGGCGCGACCCAGCGTGAGGTCCTCGAGGAAGAGCAGGACCGCGCACAGCAGCCAGGCGCCGACGACGATGCCGGTGATGCGCAGGCCCAGTGCGCCGGCCGACCACGCCCAGTGCTCGGCCCGGCTCCATCGTGGGGGAGACCCCTAACGGGCGGCGTACAAGGTGGTGCGCTCGCGGACGGGTCGGTCGATGCCGGCGCCGATGTCGACGAGCTCGGCGACGGTCTTGGCCGACCCGTGCTCGGAGCCGGCCATCCGGGAGATCGTCTCCTCCATCAGGGTGCCGCCGAGGTCGTTGGCCCCCGCCCGGAGCATCGCCCGGGTGCCCTCGACACCCAGCTTGACCCAGGAGGTCTGGATGTTGTCGATCCGCCCGTGCAGCAGGATCCGCGCCATCGCGTGGACCGCGAGGTTGTCGCGCATCGTCGGCCCGGGGCGGGCGACGCCGGCGAGGTAGATCGGTGCGGAGGTGTGCACGAAGGGCAGCGGCACGAACTCAGTGAACCGGGCGGCGCCGTGCTCGAGGGCCTCGTCCTGCATCCGGGAGAGGACGCGCAGGTGGCCGACCCAGTGCCGCGGGTTGTCGACGTGGCCGTACATCATCGTCGAGGTCGTCGGCAGCCCGATGCGGTGCGCGGTGGAGACGATGTCGATCCAGGTCCGGGCGGGTAACTTGCCCTTGGTCAGCACCCAGCGGACCTCGTCGTCGAGGATCTCCGCCGCGGTGCCCGGCAACGACCCGAGCCCCGACTCGCGGGCCTTGATCAGGAAGTCCTCCACCGACAGGCCGGTGCGGGCCGTGCCGTTGACGACCTCCATCGGCGAGAAGGCGTGCACGTGCATCTCCGGCACCCGCTGCTTGACCGCGGTCGCGAGGTCGAAGTACGCCGAGGCCGGCAGGTCGGGGTCGATTCCGCCCTGCATGCACACCTCGGTCGCGCCGAGGTCCCACGCCTCCGCAGCGCGGTCGGCGACCTCGTCCATCGACAGCGTGTAGGCGTCGGCGTCGGTCTTGCGCTGCGCGAAGGCGCAGAAGCGGCAGCCGACGTAGCAGACGTTGGTGAAGTTGATGTTCCGGTTGACCACGTAGGTCACGTCGTCGCCCACGACCTCGCGGCGCAGGTCGTCGGCCAGCCGGCACACCTGCTCCAGCAGCGGGCCCTCGGCGGTCATCAGGGTCAGGGCGTGCTCGTCGGAGAGGTTGCCCGGGTCGGCCTCGGCGGCGGCCAGCGCCTCGCGGCCCTCGCTGTGCAGCACCGCGGGGGCTCCGGTGATGGTCGCCGCGGCGCCGACGCTCTCCCAGTCGCCGTAGACCTCGGCGAAGTCCGAGCGCCGGTCCTCGGTGCGGCCCCCTCCTGGCCCCTCTGCGTCGATGGCGGCGAACAGGTCGGTCCTGCCGGTGGACTCCAGTCCACCGTCGGGCTCCTGCCACGCCAGCCCCTCGGGTCGTACGCCGGGTCGGGCGAGCCCCTCGGGGGTGGCCAGGGCGGCCACGTGGGACCGCACGCGGGGGTCGATCCAGGCCGCGTCACCGGCCAGCGAGGCGCGGACGTACTCCGGGTGGACCGTGAGCCGCGCGGCCAGCTCGAAGCCGGCCTCGGCGCTGATCTCGCGCAACCGCTCCACCGAGGGCCAGGGGCGCTCGGGGTTCACGTGGTCCGGCGTCAGCGGGGACACCCCGCCCCAGTCGTCGATGCCGGCGCCGAGCAGCGCGTGGCACTCGGCGAGGTCGGTGAGGTTGGGCGGTGCCTGGACCCGCGCCCTGGGGCCCAGCACGAGCCGGGTGACGGCGATCGCGGCGAGGTACTCGTCCAGGCCGAGGTCGTCGGCGTGCCGCATCGCGGTGTCGGGCTTGGCCCGGAAGTTCTGGACGATCACCTCCTGGATCGCCCCGTAGGCCGTCGCGGAGCCGCGCAGCGCGAAGATCGTGTCCGCACGCTCCTCCAGCGTCTCGCCGATGCCGACCAGCAGTCCGGTGGTGAAGGGGATCGAGAGACGACCGGCGTCCTCGAGCACCCGCAGTCGCACCGCCGGGTCCTTGTCGGGGGAGCCGAAGTGGGCCTCGCCCTTGGTCTCGAAGAGCCGCCGCGAGGTGGTCTCGAGCATCATCCCCATCGACGGGGAGACCGGCTTGAGGCGGTTCATCTCCTCCCACGACATGACGCCGGGGTTGAGGTGCGGCAGCAGCCCGGTCTCCTCCAGCACCCGCACCGCCATCGCACGGACGTAGGCCAGCGTGGAGTCGTAGCCCTGCTCGTCGAGCCACGCGCGCGCCTCGGGCCAGCGGTCCTCGGGCCGGTCGCCGAGGGTGAACAGCGCCTCCAGGCAACCCATCGCCGCCCCCTGGGAGGCGATCGCGAGGATCTCGTCGGGCGAGAGGTAGGGCGCCCGGCCCTCCCGGGCCGCCTGGCCCGGGGTCTCCACGAACGTGCAGTAGTGGCACCGGTCGCGGCACAACCGCGTGACCGGGATGAACACCTTCGGCGAGTACGTCACCACGCCCGCACGACCCGCGGCCTCCAGGCCGGCGTCGCGCACCCGCGCCGCCGCGGTGCACAACCGCTGCAGGTCCTCGCCGGACGCGGCGAGCAGCACCGTCGCCTCGGCCGGATCCAGCCGAGCGCCACGCTCGACGCGGGCCAGCGCCCGGCGTACCTGCTGCGGGGTGGGCTGCTCGTTCATCGACTCAGGCTAACGACCGGGCGGCGCGCCACGTGACCTGGCCCACCGGCCAAGACGGGTGCTTGAACGGGGTCCGACGGGTCTGGAGGGACCGTCCGGACTTGTTCGATCATCGGACCGTGACTTTTCCTTGACGTCGATCGTTTGGTTGTCTGGAGGCCAGCGGCGCATGGGGGACACACAGGCATGAGCACTGACATGAGCACAGGCACGACCACAGGTACGACCACAGGCATGACCACCGACGAGGTACCCAGCAGGGCGAGGCTCGGACGCCTCGCCCTGGTCGGGGCTGCCGCGGTGCTGGTCGTGGCACCGATCATGGCTGGGCTGGTCCTGGCCTGGCAGGTCCACCCGCTCTGGGTCGTGCCGGCCTACCTGGTCGGCATCCCGGCGTGGCTCACGCTGCTCAGCGGCGCCTGGAGCCTGGTCGGCCGGCTGCGGCCGACGCGCGACGAGCCGCTCGGTGCTGCGGCTCCTGCGGATGGTGCGGGCTCCGCCGGCGAGCAGCTGCCGGCGGTGCGCACCGAGCTGCGGCTGCCGCCCCCGCGGACCGAGGTCCCCTCGACGGCGCGGACCGAGGTCCGCACCCTCGCGACGGGGGCGGCGCCGCGGGTGCTCAGGACACCCACTCCTTGATCTGGGCGATGGTGCCGGCCGGGTCGTCGCTGGCCGGGGTGACCGACAGGTGCGTCACGCCGGACTCCTTGAACGCGGCGATGCGCTCCTTGACGTAGGACTCGGGACCCACGAGGTTGCCCGCCTCGAGCCACTCGAGCGGGACCAGTGCCTCGGCCTCCTTCTTCTTGCCCGAGAGGTAGAGGTCCTGGATCTCCTTGGCCTCCTTCTCGAAGCCGTACTCGCAGGCCAGCTGGTTGTAGAAGTTCGACCTGGTGGGCCTTCTCGGGGAAGTAGAGGAACGGCAGCCAGCCGTCGGCGACCTCGGCGGTCATCGCGACGTTCTTGTCGCCGAGGGCGGCCACCCACAGGGGGACGCTGGGGCGCTCGGGCTTGTTGAGCAGCTTCAGCGGCTTGCCCAGGCCCAGGCCCTCGCCCTCGGGCAGCGGCAGCGAGATCGTCTTGCCCTGGTAGTCGAGCTTCTCGTGGCGCACGCCCATCCGCAGCACCTCGATGACCTCGCGGGTGCGGGTCAGCGGGCGGTCGTAGGGCAGGCCGTGGAAGCCCTCGATGACCTGCGGGCCCGAGGCGCCGAGGCCGAGCACCGCGCGTCCGCCGGAGACGTTGTCGAGGCCGGCGGCGGTCTGCAGCAGCGCGCCGGGGGTGCGGGAGTAGACGTTGAGGATGCCCGCACCGATCTGCACGGTCTCGGTCTTGGCAGCGAGGTAGCCCATCAGGGTCGGGGCGTCGAAGCCGTACGGCTCGGCGACCCAGATCAGGTCCAGGCCCGCCTTCTCCAGGCCGACGACCTGGTCGGCGGTCTCGCGCGGGTTGCCGGCGTAGACGAGCGGCATCGACAGCTTCATGGGGACCTCCACGGCTCCGGGGTGGTGTACGTCGACCGTGACAGTATCAGTGTCACGATCGGTCCGGGAGGGAGACGTGGTCACCCGTCGGCGAGGCCCAGGGCCCGCCCGAGCGCACCCGCCAGCGCCGCGGCGTACTCCGTGGTGAGGTGGTCGGTGTCGCGGTAGGACAGCGTGTCGCCGATGACCACGGGGCACAGGTCCTGCCAGCACAGCCAGGGGGTCGGGTCGACCACGTCGGCGCCGTGCAGCAGCGCCACCTTGACCGCCACGTCGCCGAGCAGCGTCGAGCGCTCGACGGGGGTGAACATGCAGTCCAGCAGGCTGGGCCGCGAGCTGGTGAGGCAGTCGCCCGGGTCGTGCCCGGCCTTCGGGACGTCGCGGATGAGCACGGTGCGGTCGGCGGCGGTGTCGAGCTCGTCGAAGAGCGAGTCGTAGCCGTCCTCGAGGACGTCGGCCACCTCGTCGAGCTGCTCGTGGCGCTCGCCGTCGACCCAGACGCCGTTGACCGGCGGTGAGGACGCCACGATCGCGAGGTCGGGGGAGAGTGCCGCCACCGTGGCCATGCTCCACTCCTGGAACTCCTCGCAGGCCTCGAAGACGACGGCCTCGCGGACCGGCGCCACCGTGACGTGGGCGGCCGGGCACTGCGGCTTGACGAGGTAGTAGGCCCGCCAGCCGTGCTCGGAGGCGATCTGCTCCAGCGCCGGGATCCAGGCCCGGGCGTGGGAGTCGCCGAGCAGCACCAGGGTGCGGTCGCCGGAGCTGTCCCCGCGCGGGCACAGCGCGCGGACGTCGGCGTCCTCGTAGTCGCAGGCGCCGACGTCGGCGATCGAGCTGCGCAGGTCGAGGAGGTTCGGGGTGAGGTCGGAGGGGATGTCGACCTCGTTGCGGGCCGCCTCGACCGAGGCGCGCACCAGGGCGACGGCCCGCTCGTGCTCGGCCAGCCGGGCGGCCTCGTCGACGGTGATCGCCGGGTTGTCGCCGTCCTCGCCGCCCTGGACGCCGGTCCACCACCAGCCGCCGCCCACGGTCGCGGCGACCAGGACGAGGCTGGCGGGGTAGAGGACCAGGCTGCGGGGCACCGTGAGTCGGCGCGCCGGGAACCCGTGGCGGAACGGCTGCTCGACGAAGCGGTAGGTGAGCGCGGCGAGGTTGACCACGACGAGCACCACCGCGGCGGTCTCGACGGCGGTGAGCTCGCGACCGGCGCTGCGCTCGGTGAGGACCAGCGCGGGCCAGTGCCACAGGTAGAGGGAGAAGGACCAGTCACCGACCCGGCGCATCACCGGGTTGTCCAGCAGCCACCGGACCGGGGCGAGGAGCAGCCCGGGCGTGGAGCCGACCAGCAGCAGGGCGGCCGTACCGAGGACGGGGAGGGCGGCGGCGTACCCGGGGAAGGGCGTGGTCTCGTCGATGACCACGACCGCGGCGGCGATCGCGGCGACGCCGGCGAGCGAGAGTAGCCAGCCCAGCAGGCGCGGCAGGCGCGACGCCAGGCGGGGGGCGACGAGGGCGACGAGGGCGCCGATGCCGAGCTCCCAGACGCGCGCGGGGGTCGAGAAGTACGCCGACGTCGGCGAGGTCTGCGTGACGTGCACCGACCAGGCGAACGACGCGGCCGTCACCACGAGCAGCACGGCCAGCACCGACCCACGGGCCAGGCGCTGCTGCTTGCCGCGGCGGCTCAGGACGCGCGCAGCGACCGTCACGCCGATGAGCAGCAGCGGCCAGACGAGGTAGAACTGCTCCTCCACCGCCAGCGACCAGTAGTGCTGCAGCGGCGAGGGCCCGGTCTCGGCGGCGAAGTAGTAGACGCCCTGCTGGGCGAAGTGGACGTTGGCGAGGAACGCCGCGGACCAGGCGGCGTCGTCGAGCACGTCTCGGGCGTCGATGATCGTGGTCCAGAAGAGCGACATCACGACCGTCGCGACCAGGACCACCGTCGCCGCGGGCAGGATGCGCCGCGCCCGCCGGGCCCAGAAGCCGGTCAGCGAGAGCGCGCCCCCGCGCTGGAGCTCGGAGAAGAGCAGCCCGGAGATGAGGAAGCCGGAGATGACGAAGAAGACGTCGACCCCGACGAAGCCCCCCGGGAGGTGGGGCACCCCCGCGTGGGCGGCGACGACCGTGAGGACTGCGACGGCGCGCAGCCCCTGGACATCACCGCGGAACCCGCCGGACACGCCCGCGACGGTATCAAGGGTTGGCTCCACGTCGGCAGGGTGAGCAGCGGGTGCGAAGATCCGGCACGACCCGTCCGCGTCCAGGAGAGGACCACTCGTGAGCGAGACCCCCACCACCTACCGCGTCGCCGTCATGGGAGGCACCGGCCCCCAGGGCAAGGGGCTGGGCTACCGCTTCGCCCGTGCCGGCCACGACGTGGTGCTCGGCTCCCGGGCCGCCGAGAAGGCCGTCCCGGTCGCGGCCGAGGTCACCGAGCGCCTCGCTGGCGTCGAGGGTGCCGGCACCGTCACCGGGGCCGCCAACGCCGACGCCTGCGAGCAGGCCGACGTCGTGCTGCTCGCCGTCCCCTACGACGGCCACGACGAGCTCGTCGCCTCGCTGCCGCTGGCCGGCAAGACCGTCATCTCCTGCGTGAACCCGCTGGCCTTCGACAAGCGCGGCGCCCACGGCCGCGTCGTCGACGGCGGCGAGGGCTCGGCCGCCGAGGAGGCCCAGCGCCTGCAGCCCGAGGCCACCGTGGTCGGCGCCTTCCACAACGTCTCCGCCGTCCTGCTGTGGGGCGAGGACGACTTCCTCGACGAGGACGTCCTCGTCGTCGGCGACGTGCTCGAGGCCAAGGAGGTCGCGATGGACCTCGCCGCCTCGGTCACCGGTCGCCGCGGCATCGACGGCGGCAAGCTGCGCCTCGCGCGCCAGCTCGAGCCGTTCACGGCCGTGCTGATCTCGATCAACCGCAAGTACAAGACCCACGCCGGTCTGCGCATCACCGGCCTCGAGGGCCACTGAGGGGCCACTGATCACCTGACGTTCACCCGACCGTTCACCCCGGCGTCGCCGGGGTGAGGGTCGGGGCTCGCACCGTGGCGGGGTGACCACCACACCCGTCTCCCGGCTCGCGGTGCGCCGCACGTCCTCGCTGGCCGTCACGCCGGCCGTCGCCGGTCACCGCGGCGCCAGCGGCCACCGGCCCGAGCACACCCTCGAGGCCTACCGCCACGCCATCGCCCTCGGCGCCGACGAGATCGAGCTCGACCTCGTGAGCACCGCCGACGGGGTGCTGGTGGCCCGGCACGAGAGCGAGCTCTCGGTGACCACCGACGTGGCGGACCGTCCCGAGCTCGCGCACCGGCGCAGCACCCGGGTGGTCGACGGCCGCCCCGTGGAGGGCTGGTTCGTCGAGGACCTCACCCTCGACGAGGTCCGGCTGGTGCGTGCGCGCGAGCGCTGGCCCGCCCTGCGCGCCGGCTCAGCGGCGTACGACGGCGTGCTGGGGGTGCCGACCTTCGACGAGGTCCTCACGATGCTGGCCGAGGAGTCCGCGCGGCACGGCCGCAGCGTCGGCGTGCTGGTCGAGCTCAAGGACCCCGCCCACTCCGCGTCCCTCGGCCTGGACCTGGCCGAGCCGCTGCTGGACGACCTGCGCCGCCACCGCCGCGACCACAGCCGCTCGCGGGTCAGCGTGATGAGCTTCGAGCCGACGGTGCTGCGCTCGCTGGCCGGCCGGACCCGGGTGCCGCTGATCCAGCTGGTCGAGCGGCTCGACGAGCGGCCCGCGGACTGGGCGATGACCGGCGACCCGCGGACCTTCGCGGACCTGGTCACTCCGGCCGGGCTGGCCCTGGTCGAGCGGTACGCCGACGGCATCGGCGCCCGGCACTCCCTGGTGGCCCACGACGCGGGTGACCGGGTGCTGCCGACCCGGCTGGTCCGCGACGCGCACCGTGAGTGGCTCTCGGTGCACGTGTGGACGCTGCGTGCCGAGGACCGCTTCCTGCCCGCGGCGTTCCGGGGCGGCGACGGCCCCGCCGGCCACGGTGACCTGCGGGGCTACGCCGCGCTGCTGCTGGAGATGGGGGTCGACGGGCTCATCACCGACCAGCCCGAGCTCTGCCTGGCCGCCCGCGACCTGCTCGAGGTCTGAGCGCGGCTAGCTCCAGCGGTCGCGTCGGGCGGCGCCCGACACGGCGCTGGCCACCAGGCCCGCGGCCCCGGCCAGGACGAACGGCACCGGCAGCAGCCAGCGCACGTCGCCGCCGTCCACGGCGTCGGTGGTGAACAGCGCCCACACCGCGACCAGGCCGAGGAACGTCAGGCCCATCACCAGCTGGCCGATGTTGACCGGGTGGCGGCCGGCCTCCCAGATCGTCGGCTTCTGCTCCTGCATCTGCTCCGGCTCCTGCACGTGCTCGCTCATCGGGTCCTCACCACGATCTCTCCCAGGTTGGTCTCGGCGTCCAGCTGCAGCACCGGGCTGCCCGGACCGCCGTCGTGCGTCTCGGTGGCCTGCGTGTCGATCCCGCCGCGCTGCTCCCCGAAGAGCCGGATCTCGCCGGGCCCGTGCACCGTGGCCGTCGCCTCGACGGTGAGGTCGCGGGGGACCAGCACCTCGATCCGCCCGACCTGCACGGTGATGTCGAGGACCCGGCCGTCGAGCTCGTCGAGGTCCTCGATGTCGCGCAGGTCGATGACCAGCTCGCCGACGCCCATCCGGTACGACGGGTCCAGCGACGCCGCGCTCGTCGGCGCCTCCTGCAGCGGCTCGGTGTCGATCCGGTCGGCGGCGGTCGCGCCGAGGAGGACCGGCACGGTGAGCAGGCCGACCAGGATGAGCCCGCCGGCGCGGCCGAAGAAGGAGCCGACGACGAGCATCGTGCCGATCACGCCCAGCGCGAGCGCGGGGTAGGCGCCGTCGGCCACGGAGGCCCCCGCCAGGTCGACGGTGCCCAGGACGCCGAGCGCCAGCGTGACCAGGGCGGCGGTGAACCAGAACAGTCGCGGTCCGCGACGGCGCGGGTCCCGGACCACGGGCGGCGGGGGCGCCACCCAGGTCTGCTGTGGCGCCACCCACGTCTGCTGCGGTGCCTGCTCGCCGACCCAGCCCTGGGCGGACTGGCCGTACCCGTGCTGAGGCCCGTGCTGGGGCCCGTGCTGGGGCGGCGCCGGGGGTGCCGAGCGGCGCCGTTCGTGCCGGTTGATGAGCACCGCGGCGATCACCGCGACCGCGGCCAGCTGCCACGGGAACCAGAACGGCCCCCAGGCGTCCCCAGCCAGCTCGGCGACGATCGCCAGGCCGGCGAGCACCGTGACGATGGTCAGGACGACCGCGCGGTTGCGGTCCTCCATCCGGATCACGCCCTCGGACCCGTCGTCCATCGGCAGCAGCAGCCAGCCGGCGGCGTAGGCGATCAACCCGGCGCCGCCGAAGAAGGTGAGCACCACGAACGCCACCCGCAGGATCACCGGGTCCACGTCGAGGTGGCGGGCCAGGCCCCCGGCCACACCGGCCACCTTGTTGTCGGTGGTGGAGCGGCGGATGCGGCCCAGGTCGCGCACCTCCTCGCCGGAGGTGCGGGGGCCCTGGTCGTCACCCGGGGGCGGCGGGCCGGCCGGGCCAGGTGGAGAGGTCGGTGTCTCGGTCATGGCTCCAGCCTGGCGCCAGGGCGTCCCCGGCACCATCGGGGACAACCCTGGTCCTCGGGGTCGCACCCCCGGGGTCGGGCAGGGGTCGATCCCCGTGGTGGGTCCCCTGCCCCTGTGTGACGATGGTCGGGCCATGACCTCCACCCATGTCCCGCCCGCGGACCGCGCGCCGCGCAAGGCCTTCCGCGACACCCGTGACCCCGTGCTGGGCGGTGTCTGCGCGGGCCTGGCGCGCCACCTGGCGGTGCCGGTGGTGTGGGTGCGGGTGGCGATGCTGCTCGCGGCCGTGCTCGGGGGCATGGGCATCGCGATGTACGCCGGGCTGTGGCTGGTCCTCCCGGCCGACGCACGCTTCGAGGAGGAGCCGCCCGGGCTCGCGAGCGCCACCCGCGGCGGCCGGCGACCGGGCCGGTCGCGCCGCCTGCAGGACGTCGGGCCCGCGGTCGCGCTCGCGGCGCTGGCCCTGGGCGCGGTGCTGCTGCTCAGCGCCGAGCGCGAGGAGCGGGTGCGCTCGCAGGAGCGGGCCGACGTGGCTGCGCACCTGCACGACTCGGTGCTGCAGACGCTCGCCCTGATCCAGAAGTCGGCCCACGACGGGCCGACCGTCGCGCGGCTGGCCCGCGCCCAGGAGCGCGACCTGCGGGCCTGGCTCTTCGCCGGCGACACCACCGACGCCGCGACCGTCTCCGGCGCGCTGCGCGCGGTGACCGCCGAGCTCGAGGACGCCCACGGCATCAGCGTCGACGTGGTCGTCGTGGGGGAGTGCCCGATGACCGAGGGACTGCGGCCGCTGGTCGCCGCGACCCGCGAGGCGGTCACCAACGCCGCGAAGCACGCCGGCACCGGCCGCGTGGACGTGTACGCCGAGGTCGGGCCGAGCCTGGTCGAGGTGTTCGTCCGCGACCGGGG
>LULQ01000262.1_pt1 | contig 40630 bp, 57 predicted proteins | sample 728091 | NCBI WGS metagenome assembly LULQ01 (sample SAMN03860285, study PRJNA289734) | marine metagenome | biome: seawater column; feature: ocean; material: water; isolation source: Red Sea water column Station 149 - depth 10m | place: Saudi Arabia: Red Sea | collected 2011-10-15 | depth 10 m
CATTATGATCAACTTGAGAGTGATCAACAGCTATACTTCCATCAATATTCCCATCGTTTGATATAGAAAAATCTATATCGTTATTAGCATCTGTAGGGCTGTCTATAACAATATAAAATCCTGGAATACGATCAGATCCTCCAACAGCATCCTGAATCTCTTCTCTAGTATAAAAAGCATAAGACGATATAGGGACATCTATATTCTCTTTAAAATACCTCCTATTGTTTTCATTACCACCACCAAAAGATATATATCTAACTCTATCTCCTTTTGCGTAAACATAATCTATTATAGCTGACGTAGAGTCTATATAACTGTCCACATCAATACTTTCTTCACTCAATCCTTTTAACGACCCTAAACCTAAATATATCTTATTAGAATTATTACCAGTTCCTTTATACGAGTTTAGTATGGGAATTTGTATAAATTCATCTACAGTAGTGTTACCAGAGTAAACCCACTGATAATGAGTTGCCCATACTGGAGGCTTGTGATATATCTTCCACTCAAGACCATTAAATGTACTTTGATTTTGAGTAATCTCAGTATAAAAAGGTGCGTAAACGTTTGTACCTGAATTAAAACTGTTTATAGCTTTTGATGTATTAACAAAGGAAGCTCTGTTTGTCTCATCATAATATACTAAACCAAAACCATGATTAGCTCCAGTCTTATAAGACTTACCAAAAGAAGGTGCACCACTATAAGTAGATCTTAAAGAAGTAAGCTCACCATGAAACATATTTGTAGTACCACCTGAGCTAGTTCCTTTACCTGAGAAATTTAGATTAGCAGTATCACCAATACCAGTTTCCGAATAATTAGTATCAGTTGTTATTATATCAATTCCTACAGAATCAGGTAGTGGGTCATAATTTTCTGCATAAGTAAAAGTTATTGACAATTTTTTAGTAGACGAATTGTAAGAAGCTACTGTTAAATCATGCACAGGTAGGGTTTGAACATCATTATATATCTCTATAGAGTAACCAAAACTAGGATTTAAAAAAAAGTCTCCAACGTTAATTCTCTCTTCAAGGTGTAAACCTATGTCGTCAACACTACCAGGATTAAATATAGACGATTCATGCTGAAAATAACCGCCTCTTGGAATAATACTTGATTGACCAGGAGATTGTCCATGATTTTGAAATAAAGTTTTAACCCAATTATATCTTAAATTTATAATACCATCACCACCGTTTGTTTCTGGGTCTAAAGGTTGTAGATTAAAGCTAACTTTAAAAACAGTACTAATAAGTGGACCACCTGCATTTATAACCTCAAAATCAGGGGCATTAGTATAATCTCCATCTTGACCACCTCCACTAATTTCATTTATAAACTGAGTCTCAGCATCTAAATTAGCTATAGGATTTATTTTTAAATTACAGTATATGTCTGTATTGTCATACCCATCAACAACATTACCATACGCTATTCTATTCTTAGGTAGTATGGTTTGAGCTTTTGCTAATTTAGGTAAGGCATCTTGAAGCTTGTCAATATCTGTTTTAGATACAAAAGGGTAGACACCATCATTCCTAAATATTGCAGTTGAAAACTCAACATTAGCCTGAATAGCTCCACCAAAAAATAAACTAGGGCTAGTTAAAAGAGATTCGTTCTTTCTTCTTTTTAAATACTTTACAAAGTCATTAGGTATAGTTTCTATAAGAAAAAACTCACCATCATTACCATCCCTAGCTACAACCTCTACCTTATCTACATAAGATATGCTATCGTTATACTTTATGTTTATAATGTTATTTACAGCGTTATTAATAGTAGTGTTGTCTTCACCAGTAATATATCTCTTAGTATAAACACTTTGATTAGCTACATCTGATATACCACTGTAAGCCGATACAGTGCCATCTTTATAAACATATCTATATCTAAACTGAAAAAACTTACCAACTATATGATTTACCCTAGCTGGCTCTTTATTAAAAGAAAACTCTGGTTTATACCTTGGTTGATGAGATAAAGCGTCAAGATATATCATCTTATCCTCAAACTCTCCAAAACTAATTAGAGGAGAGTAGGCATCATCAGGCTGTGCATGTAGCACCTTACCTCCAGGAGATGTTGGTGCTAAATCAAGAAAAGGAGTGCTAGTTATAATACCATTATTGGTATTCAAAGCAGAATTAAGGCTTGATAAATTAAATGAATCAAAACCCCCTGCTGGCGGTGAGCCTCCAGTCCAATCAGTAGTAGCCTCAAAAGTATGTGTATTAACTATAAAATCAATTTCAATTAAATAACCGACTCCTGGTGTTGCTTCAACGCAAACAAAGTCACCAGCAAATAAATCTCTAGTAGGATTTTCACCCACCATAGTAACAGTTTTACCATTTGGTGTTGGACTAACACCAGTTGTTCCTTTTCCAAAAGGTTTAATAATACCATCAGCCTTAGCGTAACCATTATATCCTTTACCTATTAGAGCTGGAGACATAATTTGAAACTGTTGAAGGTATAAATGATCGTTTTTTTCAAAAGGATGATTATTAGTTACACCAACTAATACAGTTCTACTTCCTGCATTTAATGTAGATAAAAGTATGATACTAGTGCTTGATCCTGTAGTTGATTCTTTTAATATGCCTTGAAATGTAGGACCAAGTTTTATGTACTGCTCGTTTCTTTTAGCCTTCTCTACATCAATTTTTCTAGGTCTATTAAAATTGTCTGTAAAGTAAAGTATGTCTTCAACTTTATTAATACCAGTTATTAAATGATCTTTGTCAAAGTTTAAAACACCTTCAGTAACCCCATTACTACCTGTTTTACCATCTTGATAAACTACAGTAGTTTTATCCTCAATCTGATTGTATTCTACAATACAATCATATTTACCAGCTACACCAACATTGTCTTCGGAATATAAAAAATAGTATATACAATTTGTAGGTTTATCTTCATAAGAGCCTATACAAATATATTCTCCTGGTAAAGTTTTAGTAGAAAAACTTTTATGTGTATTTATCTTTTTATTTTTTACTATTAAAGACATTATTTTTGTTTAATAATTAGTTTTACTTGTTACACGATAATAGCTCCTGATTCATCAGCATAGTTTATCATATGATCTACCGCTTTGACCATATAATATGGAGCTTGTGGCCGATCTCCTACCCATAGAACGGCTCCGTCTTGATTTTCCTGAAATCTATTAAGATAAATTTCATCTGAGAATGTTATATTGTCAGCTTCTTGTTCATTAAAATAAAATAATATTTGAAGCGCAGAAATTTGAAAAAAATCAACTTTTTGAGAAATAACATTTGGAGCAGCTGCTGCTTGATAAGTATCACTGGTCCATTCTACACCTGCAGTAATAGTAGGTTTCATTTCTGGACCAAATTCAGTAGTATTTTCATCGAAATTACCGAATATAATGTGCATAACCTGAGTTGGATAATTACCTCCTGGTATTTCAAATTCAATGGCTTGATTGTTACTATATCTATTTGTAATATAGGTACATATATTGTTTGTAGCACTATGTGGTTCATTGAACAGTTGTGTCACTTCTTGATAAGTTAATATAACTATCGTGTCACCAAAAACATCCTCTCCATTAATACGCCATTTTGGTCTTATACCTAAATCTCCATTTAACGCAAAAAGATATGGAGGGGAGCTCCATTCAGATATAAGACCAGGCTCTGGACCTACTATAGAAAAAATTCCTGAAACAACATTTTCTCCAATAAGTAAGTTATCTAAAATAGGATTATGAGACATTCCTGCATAAATTTCTATAGTATCCATAGCGTTACCAAGCTGAAATTCTAAACCCTCAATCTGATTTTGTCTATAATCTAACTCAGAACGCAATAAGTCAACATGAAATTGGTATTGTTCTTGCTGAGCTTCTAAGGCAGAAATATCTACAGTTGAAGCTAGAGCATACAATAAATATTGATTGTAAATTTGTTGCTGAACAGAAGAGTTAAAAGAAAAAACAGCATCTGCGTATGCCTGAAGCCTACCTCCTATAGTGCTATTAGAGTTAATTCCTTCAAGATAGCCACGAATAGTTGTATCAAGAATTTGTTGATAAGTTAAACCAAAGGAAGACGTGCCTATAAACTCTTCAAGGGAATCTAGTCCAGAATTTTGCCAATCTAAAACTACTGTGTTAACATCATTGTACATGTTAAGATAATTTTCTTCAGCCTCTGGAACTAGATTGTTTAAATTAAAAGAAAACATTTCTTGAGAATCATTACCTACGCGAATATTTGTTAATCTAATCTCAACATGATCTGCAACAGGCGGTATTACTATGGTAACATTAGATTTTTCATTTATATATTCATTATTAGGATCGTTAACAGTAAAAGAATGTGAAAAACCAATATTATTGTTCTGACCACCAGCTAAAGTTAAGGTATATGGAATATAAAATGTATCAGCGTAATCAAACTCGTTAGATTCATCCCACATATTGGTTATTCTAATATTAAATCCACTAGGAAGAGACATAAATTCTACAGTGCTAACGACTTCAAAATTCATTTGTATAACCACCTCACTACCATGTTGCCAACCTCCTGAGGCTTGGAAAGAACTATAAGGAAGTCTCGCAGCAGTATAAGAATTAACATTTGTATGAAGCTTTAAATAACCATTCTGCTCATATCCAGAAGGATTGCTAATTACTCCGTTATTATAAGATGATATAGAAGTTATACTATCATCAAATAAATCTTCATAAAAAAGCCACTCATTTGCAAAATCACTAGATGCAGAAAAGTCTTCTTCATAAATGATTTGATTACTTAGCGATAAAGCATTAAATAAATTTAGAGAAGAGTTGTAAGAATTTTTTATAGATTGATAAAATCCTTCATACTCATTAAGTTTAGCTACAATTATAGCATCAGATATTCTTAGCTCTTCAAGTTGTTCTTGTAAATCAAAAACTGTATTAACCAATTCACCAACACTGGATTGAAGATTCGTTATTGTAGTACTTTGATCACTAACCTGAGTACTAAGGGAAGTAATTTGAAAGTCTAAAGTTTGTACTGCATCATTATGCTGTGCAGTGAGAGCAGCTAAATCTTCATCAAACTGTGCTTGCAAAGCATCTTGTGCAGCTTGATCAGCACTCTCTGCATCAGCTAAAGCTTGTTCATGTTGAGAAATAAGGTCATCTACTGCTTCTTCATGATCCGATGTTAATTGTGCAATCGCTGCAGCATGAGCATTATCTTGATCTTCCATATCTAGAAGATACTGAGCTACCATTTGATTAGTACTATTCAAAAGAGTCTCAAGGTTTTCATTAGCAGTTTGTAATCCTGATATCTCACCTCCTAACTCAGCCTGTAAAGATGCTAATTGATCTGCATGAACCACATTTAAAGCTAGAATAGCGTCTCTAGCAGCAACTAAATCTTCATTAAGACTAGCTATAGTTACAACTTGCTCTGCTGTTAAAACTTGCTCATCTGCTAAATTACCTTGAGCTATATTTAATTGACTTTGAATATCGTTTAATTGATTACTAAGTGAATCTAAATCTTCATTAAGAGTAGCTATCTCTATAAGCATAGCATCATTTTGTTCTTGAAGGTTGTCATTAGCCTGTCCAAGACTAGAAATAGTGCTATTTGCACTAGATAAAGCTTCATTAGCAAGAGCTAAATTAGCCTCAGTATCAGCTAGTTCTTGATTTGCTGTTGCTGTTAATGCTATTTGATTTGTAAGCTGTTGTTGCAGGTTGTCATTTTGAACATTTAAAGCAGAAAATTGTTGATCTAAATAGTAATATTGTTGAATTTGATTTTCTAATTCTAATTGTAAAGTATCATAACTGTCAACTATAGAATTTGTAATTTCAATAGAATTGTCAACTATTTGATAATTATTAAGAGTCATAAAAGTTCCATTACCAAAAATTGTAGCAGCATCTGTTTCTCCATCTGTAAATTCATTACCAGGCTGTAAGGCTACCATTAAATTTTCTGAGCTATCTAATAACGCTAGCTTAAATTTAACACCAACAGGACCAACAACTACAATGCTAAAAAAATTATTATTGCTATCAAAAGTTGCATTTTCAGAAAAAGTTAAAAAGAATTTTTCAGGATCTATATTAAAATTTAAAGGCAGCCCGTCACATAAAACACTTTTACTTTCAGAAAATTGATCATGTAAAAATGCAGCTAAGTTATTTTGATTTGAGTCAAACTGAAACTCTCCAGATGAAAACGTGCCTTGATTTATTGTTAAAAAAGGTTCAAACTCAAATTCAAAAGTTTCATCTGCTGGATTCATGTTTTCCCTATAGGAAAAAATAGTTACTTCATCAAAACTTGTAGGTGATGTAGGCTCCTCTCCAATAAATGTAATTCTCCAAACAGTTCTGTTCCCAACCTCATAAAGGGTTCCATCAGGACTTACAACAACACCATCATCATTAGTATCTGTATTAAAAACACCTCCAGTATCAAAACCTGGCAACAAGAATGCAGATAAGTTTTCGCTAACACTTATAGGTACTCCAACTCCTTGTTCACCATAAGTGTATATTAAATTATCTGAATCAACATTAGATGAAATAGATAAATCAAAGTTAACACCAGCAACATCACATTCAATTACAATATCAAAATAACCACCATGTAACACAGAATTTTGACCAAAAGATAAAAGTTTTACACTTGCAGTAAACTGATTACCAGTATTAATGTCATAAACATTAATACCGCTATTAAAAGGACCAACACTACTAAATTGAGAGTTTAAATAAGAAGATGTAAAGGTATGACCAATGTTTCCATTCCAATTAAATTCTCCAATAAGAACATTACCATTAGGTCCAACTGAAAATAAAGAAAAGTTATACGCTTGATTAGTTTGTTCCCAACCCTGTATTCTTATAACTTTTTGATAAAACACAGTTGAAGGATTTATTTCCTCATATAAACCGTTGTCGTTGACAAAAAAAGTTTCTGGATCTGTAGAGTAAAAATCAAAAGGAACTTCAACGTTTCCTTCTATATTTTCTAAAGAACCAATAGTCCCATCAACAGATGTTGCAGCTCTAACATTTAAAGCGTCTATATAATCTGGGTTTTTGATAAGACGAACATCTACGTCTTTATTCATACCACCCATAAAGCTTCTTTTTTCTAAAGGCATTTATTTACATTTTTGGAGATTGCTTGAAAGCTTTTCTAGAAATTTGCATAGCAGCCTCTTTGTTAAAGTTCATCATTCTAGCTCTAGCCAATCTTTTTTCGTTAAAATAAGATCTCTTAGCCATCTGCTTTTCGTTAGCAGGAATACCACGTTTTCTTTGAATATATTTATAGTACATATAAGACCTTAAAGCTTCTTCACAAAACTTATGTATTTTAGGTACATCACCCGCAGAACCCAACTGAATTAAAGATTGTTGTAATACAGAAAAATTTTGAGGATTGGTAGGAACAAATACATTTGCATCAAAAGTGCCATCAGGATCTAATAAATCTTTTGGTGCAGACGATAAATTACTTATTACTATTGTTACAATATTACCCTCATTAGAAGCAGTTATATTAGGATCATTAGGTGCAACATGATACCTTGGATGACCCTCATTTATTACTCTAGTCACAGCCTCAGCAATTTCTTCTGATGAAGTATTATCACCTTTGCTTTCAGATATAGGTGCAAATATTTCTAAAGAACTTGGGTTTGAAGTTAAATCTTCAAACGGATTTTCAGTGCTGTCTTTAAATATATATGTAATTGAACCACCATCTCTACTAGGTATTTTGAACCCAGAGCCATGTTTAATCATATAAGTAAAGTTTTCAAGACCTGCATCAGCTCCTCCTTTTTTAGATGGAGCCATTGAAAGTTTTATTATATGATCTTTTCCAGGTGTAGCAGTGATACCATCAGATATATACTCCATAAATAATGTTTTTCCAGAAAGATCTGAAGAAAAGTTTATAGTTCCATCTTGCCTATTAATTCTATAATAACCTAAAGCGTTTTGTCCACCACCTACACCATATTTTCTACCCATGTCAGTATGAAAATATGGATTGTTCTCATCATAAGGGTCTTCACTTATTTGTGGAGTTACACCTGCATCTAAAGATAAATCAGACTTATAACCTAAAGAGACAAACTCATCAGAACTGTTTTTATAACCAACCTTAAGCAATTTTACATAATCAGCAGGTAAACTGCATTGAAGAGTTGTAGAATCTACAGTCATAGTAGTAGTCTTAACTCTCTGCTCAACATCAAAAGTAAGCTCTCTAAGTCCTTGCAGAGCTAACAGTCTTAATTGATATATTTGTGCCTCTTTATCATAAGAAGTGTCATCAATCATTAATTGAAAATCGTTAACAACCTCTTCTATAGTAGTATAATCTATTGCCATAATTAACTATCTGATTTTATTTCATTAGCTTGTGCATATTGCACTAATTGAGCCTCTCTTAAGTTAACACCAAGATATTCTAGTATCTTAATAACAATCTCTCCATGAGTTCTGCTAGGTAAATTAAATTGAGTAGAGGTAGATGGATCATGTACTGGTTTTCCTGCAACAGTAACGTATGACCAGTTTGGAGATCTCCTAGGGTACATATACCCATAAACAATTACATTTTCTATGTTGTCTGGAAATATTTTAATCTTTAAATTTTGATTAATAAAATTTCCACTCATAAGACCTACAGGAAAATCCATAGAAGGTTTTACTAAGCTGCTTCTAAGAATTTTATTTATATTTTCAGAGCTTACTAACTCTAAAGGTATATGAGAATTTATTCCTAAACTCTCATCTGGTAATATAAAAATTTCTTTAATAAGAAGGGTGTTTTTATCAATTATAATTTCTGCCTCTGAATAACCAGATGTAATTGGAACTAATTTTGCTTTATATTCTGTTGCAATTAAAAAATAAGCCAAATCTTGTTCTGCAACCTCTGGAGTTAAAGACTCCTCTCTAATACCAGAAATTTTTTTAGCTTGTGATTTTTCTTGAAGTACTTCTATTCTCTTGTTGATTAACTCTAACTCTGCTTGTTTAGCTAAAAGATTAAAGTCAGACGGTGTTATAAAACCTCTTTGCTCTTTATTTGCAAAGGTTTGAACCAGTCTATATATTTCATCAATACTCATTTCTATGTAATTTATTCCCTAGCAAAAGTACGAAATAAATCCGTATATCAAAAAAAAGGGAGACCGTTAAGTCCCCCTTCTATATATATAGTCTTAATGTATTATCCATTAAGGGCTTGTAGCCTACGTTCTATCTCAGCGTACACTTGTTCTCCTTCACCTTGAGAACAGTAATCTACCATCTTATCTAGAGGCTTTATACCAACTGGTGGTATACATATTGTGTTACCTGATGCAGACCATGTAACACTTTTACCTTTCATAGATATAATACCAGATTCTTGAGCCATTAGTAATACTTGCTTCATCTCTGTTCTAGGATCGTTCATCCCAGCTAATAAACCTTTAGGGTTCTTCTCTGCTTGTATTTTCATGTCCCAACGAACTTCATCAACACTTCTATCAATCTTTATACCTAATACTTTAGCATACCCCATAAGCTCATTTACAGGCATTTTAAGGGCAGTTTGCACAGCCTCCATAGTATTACCTACTTCTTCTATTTTTTGTTGAGCATTCTTTTCATCATCTTTAACAATAAATAAAATAGACTTAGACTTTATCCTATGTGGATTACTACCGTTAGCGTTACACAAACTTAAATACTTTTTTAGGGTAGGGTTAGTATGATTTACAAAAAGATAACCATTATTAAAAGCTATAGGTTCTCTCATTTTAGCATTTTCTGGTTGTTCATCCGCATATACAGATGTCTCTCCAGGAACGTATCTAATTTTTCTATTTTGACCTGTTTCGGGATCAAATATAATATCCTCAGCTTTTAATAAAGAAACTATAGGATACTGTGGCATACCATTTTTATTTTTAGCCTTTGTAACAAGTTGGTATACTGTTGGCTTAAAATTGTTTTGCTTGTTTGAAAAGTTTGGAACAAACTTTCTTTCTACTACGGGAGCTTTAGCTTCGACCTTAGTAGACGTAGGAGGCGTTACAGCCTTACGAGTTTTTGTTGGTGTCATAATAATTATTTTCTAAAATTAACTTAAAGTTTTATAAAGGAGGGGATTGCTCCCCTCCAATAAATATAATTAACTATTTCTAGTTATTAAGATGCTAATGTAATAGTACAGCTTAAAATATTTGGATGTGCAAATACTGAGTTTACATCATCACAAACAACAACATAGCCATTGTTACCAGCAATTCCTGGTTTAGCTATAGCGTCTGCAATACCTTTAAATACATCTAACTCTTTATCAGCAGTTGTAGTTATAGTAACTACATCGTGGTCTCCATCTGCAGTACCACCAATACTACTATCAAATTTTACTAAGACAGTTGCATCAGCAGCAACAGTTAAACCTCTAAGTCTGCTAACTGGAAACATTGCTGCATCATCTGCTGCATCAATGAATATTAACATTTTTGAACCGTTATCGTAAGCCATTTTCTTATGTTTTTATATATTAATAATTATGATTTTTTGAACAATAAGAAACGGTTAGGAGCAAATCCTTCAAAACCACGTTCAGTACGGTAGTGAGATCGCAACTCGTCTTTTTCGTTAGTTCTGTTTTGTAGAACCGCAGATCCAGTTAACCAGTGCTCCATCTCACGAGAGTAACCATTCGCAGCTTTGTATCGCATACGTAAAGAAGGAATGCTTTCCCCTGATCGTGGATCTCTTTGATTATCCATAGGGATACACATACCGAAACCATTGAATTTAAATCCGTCACCACCTAGCAAGTCAGGACGGTTAAATAGGTCGTAAGTTTTCTTGTGGAAAGTGTGCCCCCCACGAGAGAACGAATTAAAGCCTAAATTCAACGCCATGTCTTTGCTGTTAGCAAAAGTACCATAGTTAGCACCACCAGCAGCGTAAGCTCCTTGAGAAGCTAATAAGTCATCAATATCTAAAGATAAGTTAATACCAGCGTAAAGAGCCATCTCTTTTGCACCTCTGTGTTTATCTAAAGATTTTACAGCAGCATCAAAGTCAGCCATTGTAATTGCTGAAGAACCAAGATCCATAGTTTGACCTTTGTTCTCGATGAACTTCAATAAACCTTCTGTGGTAACAACCTGTCTTGCTCTATTTGCAGTAGCAGATCCATCTTCTTCACCAGCAGCATTAGATAAAGTACCATCACCACCATCACCTATAATCATTGCAAGTTCACAGTAGTCCATAAATCTTTGGTAAGTATCAGCCTCACCTTGTAAGTACCATAAGTAACCAGAACCAAACTCTTGATTATCTACTTTTACGTAAATAGCGTTAGTTGCTTCAGAACCTGAAACAGAGAAAGATTCTTTAATTATCTGACAAGAGTTAGAGTACTGAATTACACGTGGTGTAATACCCTCACCTGGCTGATCAGTTCTTTCTGCATAAGCATTACCTACAATACAGAATTTAGTATCTGCAGTTGCAGAAGCTACATTACCATCTGATACATTTTTAATTGTAAAGTCATGATTTGGTTGAGCACTATCTGCTGCTGTAACATAATACAAAGAGCCAGATCCATCAAAAGCATTGTGGAGAAATGTTTCTTCATAGTGCTCAAATTTTTGAGCTGTTGTTTCTTTTTTAGAACCTAAAAGCTCCATAAGACCAGTAATCCCTTGATTACCGTATCTTTTTACTAGTTGCTCATCTACATCACGCTTAGTTAATAAGTTACTACCATCAGATGCTGCTGCTAAAAGAGTAGCACTGTTTACGTAGTTTGATGTAGTTGCAACTGCCACATTTGCAGGAGTCGGGTTCATTGCTGGACTCGATCCTAAACTTACTGTTGCCATTTTTTTATAATTTTAAATAAAGTAATTAATTTTCTTTTTAACCTAAAATTTGTTTTCTTAACATATCAAGAGTTGTCTGTTGCTTCTGAGGTGCATCCTGCTTGTCTTGTGCAAATGATGGGTTCTTAATCTCATTAATTACGCTTTCTGTTCCTTTGCTTCTGTACTGATTAGCGACACCTCGAACAATCTTATCTATGTTGTTCAAGATATACATATCTGTATTGAGCTTGTCAAAGTCCCAGTTACCACCTTCGTCTACATACTGATCAAAAAAACTTTCTAGGTCTGAGTTGTACCCCTTGATTTCATTCCTTGCGGCATCATCAAGTTGATAAACAAACTCTTCACCCTGATCGTTTATAGCGAATGATATACCATCCAAGTCATCAACCTCAGCACTCATAGTGCCGATCCATTCTTCTCTATCCTCTTGGGATACAGAAAAATCTTCTGACTCTGTAGGCATAGCATACTCTTCTTTGACCTCGTTAAAGTAGTCTCTAGCAGCTTTAGCGTCTTTCATGAGCTGAACCTTACCAGCATTCATTTGTCTCTCGTTATATTCCTCTTTGTCCATTTTGTATGTTGTAGTCATGTAATCATTTAACTCAGCTTCAGTTAAATTAGGATTATCTAATCTTAGATACTCCTTTAAGACTGCATCATCAGACACGTTGGATAAATCAACAGTTTGAGTGTTTAGGTAATCTTGAACTGTACGACCAGTGTTTTTAACATACTCATTGATAACTCGAAGCTGATCGCTAGCAAAGTCATTGCTTTCTGTTTCTGTACTAGTAGTTGTGTTAAGATCATCAAATGATGTTAGGTCTCTCCCAAGCTTTTCGCTAAGGTATTGTAAGACAACTTCGTCATCACTGATTTCCTCACCCTCTTCCTGCTGACTAACTTGAGATTCATCAACGTTAGTCTCCTCAGTATTCAAAGAACTCTCTTGTGTTAGATCTACAACGTTGGAAGATTCCTGCGTTGTAGGTTGAGACTCAGCTGATTGGTTTTCATCACCAGTTAAGTCTACAATATTTTGTTGGTTTTGTGGTTGAACAACCTCTCCACCAAGTTTACTTAATAAGTCTTCTCTTATATCCATTGTCTTAAATTTAATTTATATTAATTTCGCAAATATAATTTTTTTTATATTAATATCCTATTATTGAGATATGTTTTGTTCTTCACCTAGAGGACCTCTACGATCTTTTCTCTGTTCTATAAGTTGAGATTGATTCATAGCAGACTGTTTTTGTATAGCTTTACGAACCTCTCCTTGAATAGACGCAGCACCTTCTTTACCTAAGTTACCTAACTCTATCTCTCTTAATCTTCTCTCGTGTTGAGATTGTTCAAACTGCTCTTTTAGTTGAAACTCTAATTGCTTTAACTGCATCTCTGCCTGATTCTTAGCTTGAATACGTGCTTGCTCCATTTGAACTTCAGCCTGCATTTCTTGCTGTCTTAGCTGTGCAGCCTGTTGTGCTGACTGTTGTTGCATTATAGCATTTTGCTCTGAAGCTTGTCTTGCTTGAGCTTGCTGTTCTTCTTGATATTTAGTTCTACGAAGGATAAGCATTTGATTGGCCATTTTAATATTCCTAATAGAACGTATCATTATAGCATCTTCAAGTCTAAGTTCTTTTTGAGCTAAAGAAACTTGAATGTTTTGCTCCATCATTTGCCTTTCCTCTTCACTAGGTGCAACCTCTAGAGTTATACCAAACTCATGTATAGACATCTTTTTCATCATATCTATACTGTGCATTGCAGTATCACCTATAACATTACTATACATATTATGTAGACCCTTATAATTTAAAAGATCTTGCATTCTCATAGATATGCACTGAGAAACTCTTCTTGTAACATTTAGGTAAGCATCATTTATATCTCTTGTAGCATTATTAGATGCTAGTAAAGCTAACTTCTGAACACCCACAAGTGCTTCGCTAGATGGCTGAGAAGCATCACGTGCTTCATTAATACCAGTTACATCACGAATCATTTGTAGATTATGATTGTAAACATTTATTAAAGTTCCAAAGTCTCTACCTATACCATTTTCTAACTCAGCAATAGGTACTGCACCTGTCATATTACCCTCATCATCTATACGTCTATAGTATATATTACCAGTTTGATCGTATATTTCTTGAAGCTCTAAAGGAGTAAATGTACCACCATCACCTTTTGATACGTTCTCTAAAGAACCTATCTCAAAGGCTGCACCCTTAGGTCTAGCTTTAGCAAGAACATGTTGTATTTTAAGGTGAGCTAATTGTATCTGATCAGCAAAAGGAATCATTCTATCAACCAAAGATTTACTCTTCATCTTATATAGATTAGGTTGATATATAATATATGATAAATTAGTCTCTGATAAATTAGATTTAGATCTAGGCATGTTTTCCATCATACCATAATTAAATATATAATCTGTATTTATTATATACTTACCAGTATAAACTACTTTTACTGAAGACCCTATGTTTTCTCTTTTAGTTTTTGAATTTTTAGGAGCCTTATAATTAGATGCTTTTTTATTTACAGAAAAACCACCAAACTTATTTTCTTTCTTTTCATAATTTAGAGAATGACTCGTAATAAATTCAGCATCTAAAACATTAACGCTAAACTTGTCGTAGTCATAAGTTTCGTTACCATTGTCATAATAAGCTCTATCACCATAAGTCATAGGATTATTATTTTTACCTGCATACTCTTTAGCGATCTTCTGATAATCATCCTCACTAAACTGATCTCCAGCTTGCTGTTTAAGATCAGCTATAGTCATTGAGTAAATCTCACCTGCGTGTCTAACATTTTTAAAGTCAGGCTTTGATGAATATGAAGTAATAAGATTAGCAGGATCAACGTGTCTAATTGTAACGCCTCTAGAAGGAGACAGCTCAATTTTAGAAGAACACAAACCTAAAACAACTAAATCACGAATCATTAATCTTTTAACTTCATCGTAATCGTTTATATCTAAAGTATAATCTATTGCTTTTTCTAATGCTATCTCTACATTTTGCTTGTAGTTTATAGCCATAAACATATCTATCTCTTCAGAGCTTTTAGCAACAAAACCTTTAGGAGCAAGAGGTATACCAGTTTGATCCTCAAGACCTTCTACAAAGTCTTTGGTAATCATGTCAGCATACATCTGTTTCTTTTTATTTAATCTTTCTTCTGCAGCTATAGGGTCTATAGATTTGGCTTTTATATCGTACTCCTGATTAACCATACCATTAACTATAACGTCAACAAACTTTGGTATTATTGATACTGGAGTAAAATCTATATTAAGATAAGCAGTATCACCTTGTACGTCTAATAGATCTTTATACTTACCTATGTCCTGACTACCCTCAGCGTATGCTCTATTTCTAGAATACCTTATCTTTCTATCTCTATGGTAGACATCTGAATTTTTACTATGATCATAATACATGGCCTTAAAGTAATCAAGACCATACTTAATGTCAGCTTTCTCTTCATTCGTAGCTAACGGAGAAGGATAGCCATTTAACTTATCTTTTGTATTATTATACATCATACCTTAATTCTTTTACTATACATCCCTTTAACATTATATTTTTTTACTATAGGGTGTGCTTTTTTTATTTCTTTTTTAGGTTTTATATACTTCTGTGATGCTAGTAAAGCCAATGATGACGATATACTAGCATCGTACTTTGTTCTATTATCTATCTCAAATCTACTCCAATCATCTAAAAGCGTGTTAAAATAACATCTTCCAATTTCTCCTGTGTCTGCATTATAACCAACGTGGTCATATATATATGTTGCTATAGCCTCTGCTTGTGCATTAATTACTGCAGCACCTGATCCAGGTATTCCTTTTGTCTTTTGCTTTCCTCTACTCCATTCTGTATGAGTCATATCTGGCCTATCCATTAAATACTCATAGTATCCTCTGTTTTCAAAATACTTTAGTATTCCTACTTTATTATTCTCTACTAATATTTGACACCCATAAAACACACACATCTTAATCATGTCTTCGTAAAATATTTCCGCTTTAGGAGGTCTATTAATGTACTCACACACAAACTGCATAGACGCATCACTTGCCATGCTAAACTTATGGAATACATGAGCAGCAGCATCAGACCTTCTACCATCCGTAGTGGTATCATGATCATAAGGGTCACATCCTGCAACCAAAGCATCTGATTTACCAGGGAACTTCTTGTTATATCTAGATGTAATAACATTTTGGTTTTGAATTTCTGGAACCCAAGTAATTTCCCATTTGCCTTTTCTGTGAGGTATCCACATAACTTCGCTGTCTTGTACGCCATTTTTCCAAACAAATTCTCCCTTTGTTGTAGGAGTATTATTAACTTCGTTATAATCCATCTGTTGATAAATCCTTTCGACATCAAATATACAACTTTGTGTGTCATTTCTAAACGCTTCCTCTACAGTAAATGGAAACTGTCTTTTAAATTCAGATAAAGCAGTGGTATCATCTTTTAAAGCATCCCTCCTGTTTTGTATATAATCTCTAGCACCAGTATCAATATACATATCGTCAATACCCATAACTGGCTTATCAGGAGTGTCTATAACACTATATCCATACTCATCTATAAAACCTTCAAGGTTATCATAAGCTGGTATAAAAAGTTTATATAGACCACTTTTAGTCCTACCATTAAGATCTTTTTCTCCCATGTCTGAGTCATAGAATATATCTTTAAACTCTGCACCACCATCTTGCTGTTTATTAGCAGTAGAACCCATCATACACTTACCAACTACTTTTCTACCAAGAAGTAAACATGTTTGAGTTACACCCCAGTTCTTCTTTATAGAGTTTTGACCTGTCCACTTACCAGCTTCATCATGCACTAAAAGCTTAAGCTTCATACCATCGTAACTATTATCAGCAGTATTTTTCCAATCTATTATAGAATTTAAAGCTTCAGACTTTTCTATATGCTTTTGATTTTTAGTAATCTTTTTTGCAGGCTCTCTAAAAGCAAGCTCAACACGAGGATTACTAGAACCATCCTGTATAGGTTGAAAAAAGAATGGGTAGTTTCTGTATATACGAACCACTTTATCTGTAAACATAGTTTTAGCATCAGCACCAGTTTTAGAAAGTAAACCAAAATTACTATCATAAACTTGAGTAGCTTGATTAACTATCTCGCTACTAGCCATATAAGAAAAACCACTACGTCTGTTTTTAAGAAAACACATACCGTATGAGTTCTTATCTTTTTTACACGCTTCCCAAAAAATAAAGAACGTTCTGTTAGCGTCCCTGTAATCAGGGTAACCAACATCTATTTTACTCCACTGAATAAACATATAATGCGATCCAGTGATATAAGTAGGAACACCATTATTGTAAAACCACAAACCATCCCTTCTTCTTCTAAACTCCTCTTCTATATAGTCTACATAATCTGTGGCGTTCTCTCTTGTCAACCCCTTTGGTATATCCTGCCTAACCCATCTTTGTTGCTTTTTAGGCAGGTTATGATATAGTATATCTTTTTTATATCTAGGTTTTTTTGGTAAAACTATCTTTAAGTTTTCAAACTCTAAGACTTCTCCTTCATTGCCCTCTATAAGATATATAGTATCACTTTTTTGCATACCGTTCAGCAAAAGATCCTTTAAAATCTTTTTTCTCTTCTATTAAGGATTCTCCTTCCTTGATTCTATCTTCAAGGTTTTTTATTCCTAAAAGAATTTCTTGACAGTCCTCAAAACATTCTCTTTTTGCTTTTATAGCCTGTCTTCTTTTAGCGTCATCTTCTTCTATTAAAGGTTTACCTATCTCTTCTATAAGAAGATCTACAGCTCCCTTACTTGCTTCTATTAACTTCTCTAAAGTTTTAAGAGCATAATCTCTATTTTGCTCCTTCATAAACTGCTAAGACATCAAAGTTACGCATGCGAAGAAGTTTTTGTCCATCTATATCCATGTCATATTCAGAGTTTTCACTCCACATAACTCTGTCGCCTTTCTTGACTCCCTGATCTTTCATCCAGTCATTTATTATAACTGCTTTCCCATGAAGTTCTACTTCAGATGCTGAAGTTTCCAAAAATATACCAGACTCAGTTTTTTCTGGCTCCTTCATTTCTTGCTCCATAAAATTCCATACCCCTACAGGAATGTACTCATCTTCTCTTTTAACAAGATATATCTGATCTGAAAAAGCTTGATATATATTGTCCTTGTCAGCATGCTTGACATGATTTGTATCTGTTGCTACAAAATGGTGAAACCAAACTTTATCACCTTCTTGTATTCCAGTTTCTTTAGTGTCTTGCATTGGTGTTTTATACACCGTACCATATTGTCTTGCTAATCTCATAGGATCGTAAGAAGTATCTCTATACAATTCTACACCGTTTAACATTATAGTATCTTCTGTTTCTTTTTCTACCTCTATCCAGTAGATGTCTTTAATTGGCTTCATTTTTGATTATATTTACTTTTACTATTTACTTAACCTCGTACTCTTCTTCCAGTACTGCAGTATTATATTCTATAGCTGTTGGTTGAGAAAAAAACCTTTTCCAAGGTCTTGAAAACTCCTCTTCATCTTTTTTTATATACACATCATACACTACTTGTTGATGTTTATACCAAGCCGCTTCGTCTTGAATTATTGCGGTGACTTCTAGTGAACCTCCAAGCATCTTTTGACCTACCTGATAAGTCAGTCCTTGCTTTAAGTCCCCTATTGTTATTTTTCTTATAATAGGGTTTATCGCTTCCATATATATTTAATTTAAATTTAATTAAGCTAATGTTCTTGATATTTTTATAAAGTGACAGTATAGAAATTTAATTGAAGCTGATAAAGATTGTAAAGCTACAACTGGATCCAAAGCTATACCAGCTGTCATAGCTAAAGACTTTGAAGTAGAAACAGATTCAGTAACACCACCCGCAGTTGTTGTAGTTGGAGTAGATGTTAAACCATATTGTACATCGTTTACAAAAACACTAATTTTTCTATTCTCATCAAAAGCCAACTTTAACCTATAAACAGTGCTAGCAGTGACTGCCACACCTAAATCTGTTATATAATCAGTTCCACCTATACTATATATAAAATGAAGATTACCATTATTTGTTAAAGTTCCTAAATCATCGTCAGTAGCATATAAAAAATAAGCTTTATCATTATCTGTAGCATAAGCACCTGTAGTGTTTAATTTCATTCCAGCCCATATTGCTGTATTTGTAATATCACTATGAGTTGATATTGCTACATTAAGTTCTGTTTGAAACTCAGCGGAAAAATTTACATTTCTCCAAGGAGATACGTTTATTATATCGGTGTTATTACCTTGATCATTAGTTTTAGGATGAAGTATCACTTGATCATTGTCACCACCACTAGTATAAACTCTTAAACCTGGTTGATCTCCAGCGTAAGTTACGTATACTTCTTGAGAATTAGTCCCATCTAAAGCCCAGTGATCATTGGCATCTATATGAGGATCAACAGTAACTTGAACTGTAAAAGTCATACTAGAAATATCAACATTAGCATTTGATATTCTAATTTTACAGTTGCCATCTGCTATATCATAAGCCATTACAATAACAGCAGCGTTATCACCTACAGTTGCACTAGTGTCAACTAAAACTGCATGCACATAAGACTTAGTATGTATCATTTGGTTATTAAAGGTAAACTCTTGAGAGTCGTTAGCAGCTAAATCATTAGCAAATGTAGTAATTCTAGTGTTTTTAGTGTGACTAGTTACAGCATTTGTAGCACTAGTATCTTGAGTTACTTCAGCATCTTGTATATCTTTATAAGGAAGTTTATGAAAATACTCCTCAAGAAAATATCTATCCTCAGATTGAGAAACTACACCATTTACTTTAAGATTTGAGTTTTTATCTAAAGTCATGGATACAGACCCATTAGTACTAAAGCTAAATGAATCATCAGCATGATTATAAGATATTTTACCTACATCATTATCATTAGCATCACCAAAAAACATATTACCCTGAGATGATGCACCTGACAATATAGATAAACCAGTATTTGTTGAAGACTCTAAAACAACTTCATCAGCTAAAGAATTTGCTATAACTGAACCTGCAGATGTAGACAAAACATGTAATAATCCATCAGGATTAGAACCTGTATTACCAATACCTACTTTTGGAAAAACAGCTTTATCTGTAGATAATTTCATAGCAACATTATTTCCAGAACCACTTTGAACTTGTTTTAAAGTAGTGTTAGAAATTTCACTAGAAGATTGAATTAAATTTTTATATGTAGATGCTATTGATCTTCCTTTTAAATCTGCCATTTTATTTTTTTCTTATTTTTTCTATAGACCTACCCGCAAAGTAAGCTCCATATACTGTTATTAATAATGTTTGATATATAGGTATATAACTTTCTTGAATAACAAACTCTCCTATATTCCCATCAAATACTGACAAAACTACAAAAATTGAAGTTAAAAATATACATATTAGAGGTCTAATGTTTTTAGATAACCAGTTGTCAGATTTCATATCTGCCTCCCAGCGTCTAGTAACTTGTTCTTGTGCTTGCGACTCAGCCTGCATAAGAACTTCTTCCATTTTACGCTTTGCTTCTAATCTTTCTTCTTCAGAAGTACTAAGGTTGTCTATTACATCTCCAACCTGTTTAACAACACCTCCGCCTAAAAAGTTTAATAATTTACTCATAATTAAACTAGTTTATAAGCAGTTTTTCCCTTTTCATCTTTATAAGCTTCAAGAACTTGACCTCTATTTTCTCGTGACTTAAGAGATATGTGGAGATGATCCTCCAATAGCTTTATTGAGTTTCGGACTACGATAACCACTACTAATACGAATAGGACCAATAGCGTCACGCATAGGTTGAATAAGATTGTCGATAAGCCTTTGCATGTTCTCCAAATGTTTTTCAGACATTTCATTACTAATACCTAATCTTTTTGCTGTGTTACTGTGTTCTATCTCTGCACGAGAAAAATTTTTACTTAATTTCATAATTTAAATTTAAAAAGCTTCCATGACTATTTCATCTATAGAGTTCTGAACTTCACTCTTAGTAGCCTCCATAGTCATCATTATATTTGCTTGAAATCTTTTTACCTCTTCATTGTTATTGAATATAACAATAGTAGGAACAACTACTATCTTGTAATCTTTAGACCATCTTGCATCTGCTGTTATGTCAACTCTTTGTGTTTCGCAATCTGATAATTTTGATAACCAAGCTACTTCGTTAGCTTTGTTAAAACTAGCATTAAATTCAACAGCTACCATACCATCGGGGAAATCCTGACTAAAAGCTGTTAATGATATAAAGAAAAATGTAATTATTAAGCTTTTCATAACTTTATCTTAAGTTATCAATCTTCTCTTCCATCCTAATCATTTGATTTTTTATCTCTTTTACGTCTTCTTGAGTAGTCATAATAGTTTGACGTATAAGCTGATCTTTCATGTCATACTCCATACGAGTAATCTCAGGATCAGGAGGGAGCGGTAGTTCTTTAGCATCTGCTATATCATTTTGAAGTGTAAACCACATTCCAACTAATGTAAATATAAGAACAGCAATACCCGCTAGTGTTTTTAAACTTATATTAAATGATGTTTCTTCGCTTAATTCTTTTGCCATGATTAAAATATTACATAATTAAGGCCAACACTAAAGTTGTGCCACTGTCTGTTCCAATACTTATTATATCTTCCCTCCACAAATATACCTAAACTTTTATTAAATCTATAACCGTATATTAAACCAAGAGAATAATCCACCCATTGACCATTATTAAATTTATGATAAGAGTATATATTGTCTGTATCTAAGTGATAAGGCATGATATTTCCCCAGGTGTGAAACCAAAAATCTTTTGTAAAGTGATAATAATCTAATCCTAATACAAAAGAATACTCTACAATATTAGATATAGAGTTTCTTTGTTTTTCTACATAATTATTTATAACTTGTGGTATAACAACCTCTTCCCATACCTCTTGACTGTTTGCTACAAGCTCTCCGTCAGGTGAAAAATACTCTCCCCCTAGGGTGATATTGTATCCTTCTTGAAGGGCAAGGTATGTATAATGAAGTGTACCATTATCAAGTACCCAATCAGCAAGAGGATCAAATCCGTAAGGTTCAGCAAGCCTTTGTACTAAACCCCCGTTGAACGAAAGCTTGCCCTCCCTTACCTTTAATCTAAATCTTTCAGATGCTTCAAAATATTTAATATCTGCAAAACCATCTTGTAAGTATTCTATTTTACCTACCCAACTATCAGCAACATATCTTACAAAGTGATGTTGATTTGTAAAATTAACACCCAGTCTTCTTACAAAATCAGCCTCGAATAAATACTCAAAACCATCAACCCTACCAATTGTAGCTGCATCACTATATGAATTTTCTGTACCGTTATAAAAAGTTAAGGCTCTATTTTCGTATCCAAATCTTTTTATCTTTCTAAGGCCTATAGAAAAAGTATAATCAAATGGAGTTTCTATTACATCCTCCTCAAGAGAACCTGAGGTTACAGACCAAACTTGATTATCACCTAGAGATGTACCACCATTAATTGCAGCATAAAAAGTAGAATATTTAAATATTTTATGCAACCCCTGAGCACTTCCTAAAAAAGGGATAAATAATAATATTAATAGTATTTTTTTCATCTCTTTAATACTTTTATTGTGCTAGTGTTGCCATTATATGTTATACTAAAATTATATACTCCAGAAGGTAATAAACTTACATCTAATTGATTTAAGCCTTTATGTGTTTGATTTTCTTTTATTTTAATAATAAGCTTACCTGTTATGTCATAAACCATTATACGAACAGGACCATTAGTTAAAATATTTAAGGTATCATCCATAGGATTAGGATACATAACTATATTGTGTCCTCTAAGTAAATGTCTAGTATCAAGATCACTATCTCCAATACAACTCCAATATAACTGTTGACACTTATCATCCCAGTTGTTATTACAACAATATGGATCAACCATAATAACCCAAGCATAACATGTGTCATTTAGCCAGTAAGGAACTCCAGGGCCACCAATACAACCTGCATCATATAAACAACTTCCGTCATCTGTATTATACACTGCATTGTAGTTATATCCTAGCGGATCCATACAACCTTCTAATACATCTATACATCCGCCATTATCAGTGTTTGCTAGTGAATCATAATTAAATGCTGACTCATCAGTACAACCATACACAACACCTATACAAGAAAAATCTTCTGTGTTTGCATTAGCATTATAGTTAAATGCATTTGGGTCTGTGCACCCTGGTGTTACTGGGATACAAGATCCGTTATCGGTATTAGCAACAGGGTCATAATTAAATGCAATAGTATCAGTACACCCAAATATAAAAGGGATACAATTATCGCTTGCTGTATTCGCTTCATCATTATAATTATACATTGTAGGGTCCATGCATCCTATTATTACAGGAATACAGCTACCATCATTAACATTAGATTCTATATTAAAATTAAACGCAAAAGGATCTGTACAGCCTGGTACAGGATATACACAGTTATCGTTGTTTACGTTTGCTGTGCTATCATAGTTAAGAGCTAACTCATCTGTACAACCAAAATACAAACAAGATTCATCTGCTGTATTAGCGTCAGGATTGTAGTTCCATGCTGCAATATCCATGCCCCCTACTATTACAGCTACGCAGCTGCTATCATCTACATTAGCAAGCTCATCATAATTAAATGCAAAAGGTGAGGTACAGCCTTCTACTATCTCAATACAACTATCATCATCTGTGTTTGCGTCAGAGTTATAGTTTAAAGACTGTTCATCCATACACCCGTATATCATTGGTATACAGTAATCACCACAGTAAGGCATAGCATCATACACATGCCAAAACGGTGGCTCAAAAGGTTGTAGCGCTCCTGCGCCATTCATAGCAAAAGGATTAGTTCCTCCTGATATTAATAAATCTAAATCTTCGTTAAATAAAGAAAAAGAGTTGTGCATAGTTTGAAACTCTAACTCTTCTTGTGGTACTTGTGGTGGACCTAACTCAAAGTATCTAATGTGTACAGCCATATCTGTTCTTAGATATAACCATTTAACTTCTTCATATATACCAGGTCCTAAAGTGTACACTCCAAGAATAGAATCTCCTTGTGTAATAGCTAAATGAGAATCACCCCATCCGTCACCTCCTGCATCATTTAAAACTAATTTATATTCGCATATAGGAACTATATCATTTAGTGTTGCTTGAGAATCGTAGTTATATGCATTCCAATTTAAACAACCTACAATATGTTCTGTTTCACAGCTACCATCATCTACTTGTGCAAAAGGATTAAACTCCATAAAATCATTATCCATACATCCATATACAGTAGGTATTTCACAATTTTCTACATATATAACACCTGAATATGCTACAGCTCCAAAATTAGAATCAGGTAGCTCCCATAATACATCAGGACTACCACAAGGTTCTAAATCACCCATAATAGTAAAACCACCATCTGACCCTCCCCACTGACTTCCTCCTAGTCCATCACCGTATGTGTCACTAAGTATTAACTCTACTCCTGTTTCAGGTACACATACTTGATAGGGTATTGTTGTGTTTGCTTGATCAAAAGAATACTCACCTGCCATTACGCTTTCTACTGGTTGTCCTGTAGATACATCTGTAAGAATCCATCCTGTTTCTCCAGGGTATTGATCAAGTGTAATTTCAAGAAGCATTTTAGCTTCTCCTTCATCACAATTGACATTTGCACATCCACCATTATCAATTTCTGCTAATGGATTAAAATTTATAGCTTCAGGATCTGTACAACCATAAATAGGTATTTCACAAGTTCCATCATCTATCGTAGCAAGTGTATCATAGTTTAAAGCAAATTCATTTATACAGCCATATATAGTATCTAAAATAGGTATGGGACAATCAGCAGCATCATAATTAAACTCAGCACAATTAAAGTTTATAAGATAACCATTCCAAGAATATGTGTTGTCATCACAAAAACCATCACCTAACCAATTTTCAGGAGCTTCATTTCCTGCACAATCTAAAAATAAACTATCTTGAGAATGTACGTTTAAAGATATAAGTAGTATTAAATAAAATATTTTTTTCATTACGCATTTCTTACTTTTCGGGCTACTTTTTTACTATATTTTGCAAATTGCTTACCTTTTCTTCTAGCTCTTTTTTTAGCTCTATTTGTAGCAGCTTTTTCGCTAGGACTTAAAGATTCTCTAACAGATTTAGGAAGGTATCTACCTCTTTGGCTTACAGGTTTTTTTTTATCTTCTTTACTGACGTAATCCCAATCCTGATCTCCCCAATCTTTTAAACTTTTTTGTGATTTTCTTAAAGCCTTCATTAGTTTCTATAGCCACCTCCTGCAGCTTTATAAGCTTTAGCTAACATTTGAGCTTTTCTAGCAGACCACTGACCTGGAGCTCCACCTTTTCCTCCAGCCTTTATTCTATTAAATATACGCTTTCTCATTCCAGGTTTTGTATAATTACCTGCTTTGTTTACAGTGCTACCTTTTTTAGCTTTTTTTATTGCTTGTGCCATATTACCATTTAACTTTATCAGCCCAATAAGCTGCAGACATTTTACCTTTAGCTATATTTTTACCATGACGTGCTTTAAATGATTTTCTTTTAGCTTTCATTCTAGCACTTTCACCTTTTTTTGGTTTACCTGCAGTTCCAGATAATGATCCTACTTTTTTACCTTGCTGACCAAAACGTATAGTTTTAATCTTATCGCCTTCCTTTGCAACAACTATGTGTGATTTAGTAGGATGATTAGGGGTTCGTTTAGCTTTATTGTATCCAGATACTCCAGCTTTTTTTAATCTATTATCTTTCTTTACTGCTTTTGCCATTATTTATTAGCAAATTTTTCTACTCCAGAAATGCCAAACGAGCCAAGAACAACCCATACAAATGAATCGTATACAAACTCGTTTATTACTAGGTCTGATCCAACCCACCCTGTAACAAGGTCAGCTATCATTATCAAACACATTATTGCAAAAGCTATAAATCCAACTATAGCTTTCTCATTCCAAGCGTTATCGTTCTTAAATATTTCCATTTTATTCTTCTTCTTCTATATACCAATCTGACTTAGCCATTTCAACTTTTATCTCGTCATAAGTGTATGTTGTTTTGCCACTTAAAAAAGATGGCTGATCGCCATTATATTTTACTAAAGCTTTAGAGCCGTCAAGACTATATCTTAACATAGCAGCATTTCTGTTCATTAACTTAGAAAAATCTATAGCAGAGTTTTCATCTGTAATTTCTGTTGTATCTATTATAACGTATGTAACCATAATTTAAGGAGTATCAGATGAGAATGTAACACCACCAGATGTTAATCCTGGATTGCCATTTAATTCTTTTACAGATATACTTTCTAGCTCTAGGTAATTGCTAGAGTCATCAGCAGTATCAACTAAACCTATATGTGTAGTTGTAGCTACAGCAGTAAAGTAACCAGTTCCTATTTCTGTAGATGTTGATAAAGTTGTAATATTTGAACCAAGTACTGAATCTGTAGCAACTCTTAAATTACCTGACCCACCTTCAGCATTATCTACATTTATATTAAAATCTACCTTATAAACTTTACCAACTACTGTTGTAAAAGATTGAGATACCCCATAAGCTCCAGAAGCATTAGCTGTAGCTCTTAACCTGCCACTATTAGCAGAAAGGGTTGTGTTCGGGTATGCAAGACTCCAATCACTTGTAGTAGAACCATCCCAAGTAACTAAGTTACTTCCAAATCCAGGGTTATCTTGATCGTGAACTATACCATTAGCTTTATCATCAAATAAACCATTACCCATTCTGTAGTAAGCTTGAAGAGCAGAGCTATTATCGTAGTTGCCTTGATCAAACTTTAAATTAAGTGGTGAGCCATTATTGTAAATAGCAGTTACTGCATCAGAATCTAAAACAGTATTAAAAATTGCAAACTCATCTAACCCGCCTTCATAATGATTCAACGCTGAACCTTCAACACTTCTTGCAGCAAGTAATAAGCTTAAGTCACTTGTATAATTAGCATGATTAGCTGAAGGTATATTTGCTTGTTCAGTAGTTTTATCTACACCATTAACGTATATTTTTCCTATACTGTTACCACTACTCTGTAAATTCATAGTTACAACAAAGTGAGTCCAAGAACTTTGAGCACCATCAGAAAAATTAAAACCACCGTTTCCAGTTGCCTTCCAAACACCAACATCAGCAGCTGCAGTAAATACAAACCTAGGAGATCCATCAGATTGAAGTTGAAAATAAACTTCAGCTCTACCACCACTGTTACCATCATCATTTGAATCATTATCAACCCCAAAAATCATTTCAGAGCATCTACCATCACTAGGTTTAATCCAAAAGCTTATTGAAAAATCACCTCTAAATACAGATTGAAAAGTTTGATTTGTATCTATAAAATCATCAATCCCATCAAAGCTAGCACTATACTTAGACTCTACTACTTGAGTAGATGATATGTTACTTGCAAGACTAAGCATTAATTAGTGACTTGGTGCTATGTAAGCTATTATAGTTCCTGAAGTAATGTCAATTTCAGTATATCTTCCAAAGATAGTTACCCCTTTAGGGAAAACAACAGAATCTACAACTTGACCACCAGATCCTTGAACTTCAGTTTCTGAACCATCTCCTAAATCATGAGCAGCAGTTTCTGTGTTAACAAACTTAGTTGCTGTTTCTGCAACTAAACCTGCACTAGAATCAAAAACTGTATCTGATAAAAAAGTTATAGCAGCAAAAATATGATTTGTTGGAGGTTTAATAGCATCACTAGAGGCTGTAGTATATACAGATCCATATTGACCTAAAGAAAGTTCATTAAACTTTGTACCTGTTAAAGCCATAATATTTTATTTTAAATTTTTTTATTTTATACGCAAATGTAATGATAATTTTTTAATTATAATAAAATTATTATCTTTGACCTAATTTAATCTAAGACAATGAGGAATTACCTGAAGTATCTTAGTGATACCATGTACTCCTTTCAAAGAAAGTATGACCTTACGGATAATCAGATAAGGTTCCTTCTTTTTATAAATGATGAGAAAGGATCTTTTACTAAAAGGTTTATACGAGAAAATATGTACGTTAGTAAAAACTTTAACGACAGAATGTTTCCTGAGTTAGTTAAACGTGACTACATATTTGTTTTTGAAAAACGAGCTTGGAACTCAAATCAACCGAACCAATATCGTGTAACAAGTAAAACTAATAGGTTGATTAATAAATTTTATAATGTTCTTGAAGGAACAGAAGAAATATAAAAATGCCAGGAGTTAAAAAATCAAAACATGGTGGTGCATTAGCTATAATGATTGCACCCGTAAAAACAAAAAAAATGAAAGCAGTTAAAAAAGGAGCACATGGTGCTAAAGTAAAAAAAGCACCAGGCGGTGCAGCAATGAGTAAAATTAAAATGAAGATGATGGAGAAGGGTGGCAAGCTAAAAATGGTTAAAGGACCAGACGGCAAAATGGTTCCATTTTATGCTGCTGATGGAAAAGGAAAGATGATGTATGGTGGATCCATGAAAAAGAAAATGGCTATGGGTGGTCGCATGGGAAGTAAAGAGATGATGGAGAGTATGAAGAAAGACGATAAAATGCTTAAACATGGAGGTAAAGTTAAAGATAAAATGATGTACGGTGGATCTATGAAAAAAGCAATGTACGGTGCTAAAATGAAAAAGAAGGCTATGTATGGAGCCAAGATGAAAAAAAAGTAATACATGAAATCACCCCTTAAGAAATCCATAGGTGAGGTAGTCACTGATTACGGAACTAAGGTAATGAGAATACTAAAGAAAAGGCTACAACGTAGCCTTTTTGATTTTTACGGAGACGTAAAAGCTGATAACCTTAGAACAAGGGAGACTATTAATCCTCCAACAACACCTGTCGATGGTGACGGTGGAGTTATATATACAAAAGCTGCAGACGGTAAATTATATTACAAAAGTAATGAAGTTTCAGAAGTTGAGCTTAGTTCTGGTGGATCTACACTAACCACTGAACAAGTTCAGGATATTGTTGGAGCTATGTTTAGTAGCAATACTGAAACTAATATTACAGCTACCTATGAAGACTCTGACGGAACAATAGATCTTGTAGCTACAGATACAAACACACAACTTAGTACAGAAGAGGTTCAAGACATAGTAGGAGCTATGTTTAGTGGTAACACAGAGACTAGAATATCTGCTACATACGAAGATAGTGATGGTACTATAGATTTAGTTGTAGACGCCATACCTGTAGATTTAACCTCAGATGGTGCAGGAACTATCCACGTTAATAATGTACCTACATTAAATCAAGACACTACGGGTAATGCTGCAACAGCTACAAACTTAACATCAGGAGATAAAACTTTAGATGGAATAATTACCTCAAAAGGACTTGTAGTAGATGATAATAGAAGTGTAAACCCAAGCGCAGATGGTGTAGCAATACACGTTGATGCTATGGATATAACAGATAGTAGCACATCTGCATCAGGAACAGCAAGTACCTATAATCATATAACTTTTGAAAATCCTAGATTATTTGCTACAAATGCATCTGTAACAACTACCGATGCAGCTACTGTATTTATAAAAGGAGCTCCATTTGCAAGCACCAATCAAACTATTACTAATAATTATGCTCTTAAAATTCATTCTGGAGATAGTTATTTTGCAGGAGATATAATTGTAGCAGGTAACGATATAAAAGATTCTGGAGGTAACACAATACTATCATCTGATGGTAGCGGTGTTGTTACTATGGCGGGAGGTAATATATCTGTTGGTGGTAGTAATGCTAACTTTAACATGAATTCTGGTTCTGACATAATACTAGAAGCAGGTAATGATGGGGGTAGCTTTACTTCAACAATACAATATCCTGACTCTGGCGGAACTAATAGAATTATTCTTGGAGCAGATAGTGATGTGGTTATATTATCTAACAGAGCTTCAAATGGTACAGTACAAATTAGAGCTAATACATCTACTGCAGGTGGTAGTGGTGAGGTGACTGTTGTTACAGTTCATGACGATAAAGTTGATGTATCTCAAGATTTAAATGTTACAGGAACAATTACTGGTAAACAATATCAAGTATTTCCAACTAACTTTACAGATGATTTTGGTACTTCTGAAGTTTTTATGCCTATACATGGTACAACATTTGAACAATCTCAAGTTTATCAAGATGATGTAGCTTTACTAGCTCCATGCGATGGTAGAATAGTATCTGTCACTCTTAGTATAATGAGTTTAACTGGTAATGCAGACCTTACAGTTAGAGTTTATTCTATAGGTCCAAATACTTCTGGAACAAGTTTATCTAGTTGGACTTTAGAAGAGTCTGAAGTTTTACCTATAACATCTACAGATGACAATCATGTTTTACACTTTGGATTTAGCAATGCTAAACATTTTGAAAGTACAGAAAAATTTGCAGTATCAATACAGGCTAGCGCAGATATAATGGGTAATACATTTATATATGCAACAACAGTAATAGAGTGGGATTATAGCACTTTATTAGGAACTAGTGCAGAATATGACTCTGTACCTTAAACAAAATAAAATAATTTTATATATTTGCAAACACACATAATTTAAAATAAAATGGCAACAGTAACACCAAAATTAACAATAACAAGTACTGACTTACTATCTCAGAACTTAAATTTATCTTTATCTACATCTATTACTGCAAGCTCTACTACAGGTTTAGCTCGTAACGCAATAACATCTACAGCTAAAGGTACGGCTTCTGGTCAAGTAACATTACATACAGCAGCAGATTTTACAGCTCCTGCTTATTTATATGTGAAAAATACAGACTCTACAGCATCAGATCACATCATAGTATATGATGCTACTACATCTGGAAATCCTATATTACTACTATTACAGGGTGGAGAGTTTGCTTTCATGCCTCTAAATAGTTCTATAGACTTGAAAGCTTATGCTGTAACTAGCGGAACAGTAGTTGAGTTTATGGTATTTGGTACAGAAGCTTAAGATTTCTTTTCCCAAGATTTTCTATAATTACTTTGAACCTTTTTACATCCTTCACATCGACAGCCATTTCTATAAGCTGTCGTTGAAGGACAAGGCTTACCCTGTCTGTTTCTAGCTGCTTTATAGTTGCAACTCTTGTGCGAGAAAGCTATGTTGTCAATATCAAAAAACAAACCCCTGGGATCTTCTGAATGAAGCCAAGGGGTTTTGTGTTCTATAGTAAAATCATCACAATCCTCTATCTCTGATCCACACTGATAACACCAGTGTATATCCAATCTTTTAGCAAACTCAAATAATAAGTTTTTCTTGAGTCTATTTGAAGCAGTGCCAGGATTCATCCCTAACTGATCAGTTTTTGTATTTTTAATACTCATCGTTAGATGATATACTAATAACGTTTCCAAAAGTATCCTGACACACTACAACACATAAATTATCAGTAATCCAGAATACACTATATATCATATTGTAAATACTTCCAAACATTATTTCTTAATTTTATTTAAAGTGCCATACACATACCTATCCTGAAGTTTCTTATCTTTAGGGAACTTCTTCTTTGCCCTTTTGTATAACTTTTTCTTTAAAGCCTTAGGCATTTCTACTTCTTCTTATAGATTCTTTACCACGCTTGAATATACCAGCAACTTCACTTTTACCCATTACCTTAGCACGCTGCTCGCCTACAGTTAGTATTTGTATTTTTCTAGCGTATGGTTTACTAATGCGTTTTACTTTAGCAACAGTTGCTCTAGCGTCTGCAGGAGTTGCAAACTTAATACTAACAGTGTCTTTAGGATTCTCGTCTGTGTAGAGTCGTCTACCAGAACCTTTTGGCTTTTTACCAGTACCGACTTTTGGATCTCGTTTGACAGCTTTAGGCATCTCTGTGCTTTTCTTGTATTTCAAATCTAGCTGTAAGACTAGCACCAGGGTGAGGGACAAAAGCACCTTTATGTCTCATCAACTTATATTGATTTACACCTTTACGCATCCAATGAAAACCCTGAGGAGCTTGAACAATTTTTGTTTTTCTTACAGATCTAGCCATGATATAAATTTTTTGCAATGTACAAAATTTTTTGAGAAACGAAAAGGGTGGGGGTTATATATGTATATACGCCCCGACACACGCACACCGAAACCCAAAACCGCAAACGGGGTACTATAACTAAAATATTATGCACAGAATACAAATGTCGTTTTCTATTTTTGGCTCAATAGACTAACTATATCTAACTATCCTAGGTATATATAATAAGATGCCGAAACTTTGCTTTATATCTTCCCTAAAGTACCTTAAACGGCTTGTATTTCGTTTACTATTATAGAGAAAGTAGTAGAGAGAGAGGGCATAATATCCCCACCAAACACACCAATCCAGAAAATATACAATCAACATAAAAAAAATTTTACCCTCTCAATCCCTTGCTATTGTTGGGATTAGATATAATCTTCAATATTAATATGTAAAAAAAGTTTACATTTTATTTGTGTATGTAAAAACTAATTATAATATTTGCAACATCAATCATTAATTAAAACTATTTACTATGAATGAATTACAGAAATTTGAAAAAGAAACTTACTTACAAGAAAAAGAAGAATTTATGTCTGATAAATGTTCTTGTTGTATGAATTATCTTAATGAAGATAATATAGATAACCTAAACAACTAGAAACTATGGAAATCAAATTTGAAAAGTACAGACAAAACCTAACACAAATAGGCAACAACATTTACAGCTACGATACAAGAGTAGCTAGTATAAATGGTAAAGAATTAACCCAACATAAAAATCCACTTAAAGAAAATGGTTGTTGGTCAGCTACCACACAAAAGCATATAAACTATGTAGCTAACTACTACGACCTTAACCTTAAAAAATAGAAACTATGGAAACAAATTATATTACTACAAATAAAAAAGAAGAAGCAATAAAGTTAATAAATAAAACAAGGCTATCAAATAAAAATAATTGGTATCAAATTAATTTAAATTATAAAGATGAAGTTTATAATATAAAAGCATACGATACATGGGTACAAATATTTACAGACAACACTTATTACTCAAATTGTATGGATGAAAGTGTTACAAAATTTAAAGAACATTTAAGTAAAGTATTAAAATAAAATAAACAGAAACTATGGGAAGTTACACAACAATAGGCTACTTGCAATCTAAGATGATACGTATGCCTCTAAACCTAAACACGAATTGGAATAACGACATCAATTCACTAACATCTATCCAGGAAATTATCAACTACATTGATAACAATGGTACAACGGATGAACACTGGAGACTACTCCAAGCTATCAAACAAATGGAGAAACTAAACGATACAGACAACCTATTAAAAGACTAAAACTATGAAAGCAAAACAAATGGAAAACTATCTTCTTGAAACCTATGGAAAGGTAGTGCATAATATGGAAGCTATGGAGTACGCTTGTAACGAAGTAGCTAAAGGACACGATATAACAACAGAAGAAGTATTTTTCTTCATGGTAGAAGATAAACCTATATCAAGTATGTACACACACAACTATGGGTTTAATACAAGGTCAGGTAGAATATTAAAGTTAGAATTTAATGATATATACTATAATTACCAATAGGATATAATATGGGCTTGATACAATTCTATTGTAACCTTTGCCGAACAACTTGTAATTCTCCAGTAAGTAGCAATCGTAATCGCGAACGCAACATCAATCTCTACTGAATGATTTGTAATCATACTCCATTGATATTGCTTACTCGCAAAGAGATTATTTAAAAATTTAAAAGAGGATTATGTAATCGAACTGCTATTACATAGAAAGGCGAAGTTACAAGAAATATTTTAAAAAGTCAAGGAATTTAAAAAAATTAACAATTATGAAGCAATTAATAAGCATACCTGTGTATTATCATATTAATGATGATAACAAAATAGTTATAGACTATGAGCAAATGGAAGAAGAATATAAATTTAAAATTGAAAGACTTAAATTAGAAATAGAAAGAACAAATAAAAAATACAGATAAAACTATGGAAACAAAGAATAAGATAACTAAAGAAATTATTGAGAGATTAAATTGGTATAGTAATGGAGATGGAGAAGAATTTGAACTATGGATGGATAAAAAAACTAATATAGTTTATAGAGTTCCGATCGAAATTGTAAGAGACTTTGATAACGCTGAAGAAAATTAAATTTGTATATGTAAAATATATTTACTAATATTGCCTAACCAAAAACTAAAAACTATGAATACACAAACAACTTTGCAAGAGGGTAAAGACTACGAAGTAGTAGTGGATGCCTACGTTACCAACGAAGATCTGGAAGTCAATAGCATTATGTTTCATTGTAGAAAGACAATGACTGCAGTAGATATTACAAGCTTCCTATACGACTACCTTAGTGTAGATTGTATCAACGATTTAGATCAAAGAATTATTAACAACGCAAAAGACTAACACTATGGGAAAGACTAAAGAATTATTTATACAGATGGCTCAAGGCTTTATGGAAGGTATAAACATAGAGAGAGAGCTAAGAGGTAGAATGGCTGATGAAGAATATCAGTACACTATATATAAAAAGAATAGAAACAAAAAAACTAAGAGCAATGGAAAAGAACAATAAACTTATAGCAGAATTTATGGGGTGTAATCATCCCTTTAATAATGTAACAGATGCTACCTTATATAGTGTTAGTCATGGCACATTTGAGGCTGACGAGTTAAAATACCACACATCTTGGGATTGGCTGATGCCAGTAATAGAGGAAATTGATCATTTACAATATGAGTCTATTGATAATATAGAGAATGCTTTAGCCACAAGATCTATAAAAAATACATATAACGCAGTAGTAGAATTTATTAAAGATTATAACAAGTATATCTGTGGCTCTTGTGGGGATAATTGTAATGAGTATACCTACAATGAAGAAACAGATGTAGATGAGTGTAATCAATGTAAAACAATAAACCAAAACAACTAAAAATTATGGGATATACAAGCAGGGTACTTATAGCAGTACCAAAAAAAGCAGAGAAAGAATTAGATAAACTTTTAACTAAACACGATCTTATTTCAAAAAATAAGTATAGTTATAGGTTTGTAAAAACACACCACAAAGAAGATATTATTCTATATCAAGCTAATAGTCTTAAGTGGTACGAAGAATATAAAGATGTTCAAGAAATCTCAAGATTAATAGAGAAATACGAGCCTAGTGGTGCCTGTATTGTGTGTGTTGGAGAAGATAATTCTATACATTCTGATATAGGAGAATATTGGAATGTATTTGATATATACATGAAAGTAGAATTACTATAACCTTAAAACTAAAAGACATGAGAAAAGTAACAATAACAGAACGTAGAGTATATCACAAGGTGGCTAGGATAACAATCGAACTACCTAAAAATTTACCATTGGAAGATACTGACGATTGGTTAGAGAAAAACACAAGTAAGTGGGAACAATCTTTAGATAATGAGTTTAATAATGCTACCCTTGAATCTGGTACTGGAGTTTTAGAATGTAAAGGTATGTCGTATGAAAGTGCAGACAGAGAAACAAGATATGATGTTATTAACGAAAACTATGGGGGACACTTATAATGGCTAAGATATATATAGATAACTCAACATTTATGGTATTTGTAGATGAGATAGCTAGACAATTAACTGAATTAAGCTTTCATGATGAAACCTTTGTAGAGGTGCAAGATGGTCTATCAGATGGCACTTGTATTATATTTACTGAAGATGCACAAGAGTTTTATAATGAAAAGTATGATGAGGTAGAGACAATGCTAAATAAAATATTAAACATACATAGTAATGACGAACTAATAAACGATAATTAATATGGCACTATACGAAGTAGAAATAAAATGGTGGGATGATCTTTGTGTTGAAACAAAGATCGTATCTACAAACCCAGCATCCGTAGATGATGATACTATCTTCTACACATTTGAAAACGAGGATGAGATAGAATCTTTTACCCTTGAAGATCCGATAGGAGAGTTTCAAGTATTATCTTATACAAAATTATAAGCTATGGAGAGTAGAAAAGAATTTATAAGTAGAATGGCTTGGATGATGTCAGAAATAGATGAGTCTAAATTTAAAACTTTAAAATCTCTGTCAATGTTAGAGTTCCACTTAAAGAGAAGGGAATTAAATTTACTGAACCAGACTAAAGAACTCATTATAAACTCCATGGAATACAGGGCTAATAAAAGATTAAGGTCTGGAATAGAAATAAGTTTAGGTAAATTAATTATACACACTCATCAAGAATTTGATGATATAATAAAAAAACTATAATGATATGGAAATAGAAGAATTTTATAGAGAAAAAATACAAGAATTAGAAAATAAAATAAAAGAACTAGAGGATAAATTAAAAGAAAAAGAAAATGAACAATCAAGTAAGGACAATTGATTTAGACCAAGTATGGATGAGGGGAGAGAAAGATCCTTGCACTAAGTATGTTCTATACGCTAAAGTACAGAGAAAGTATATCAATCCTATAATTAATAACATAGATAGTATACAATCTCTTTTAAAAGGTAAAAAACTATTTAAACTAGACACATCAAATAATAAAGTTAAAATATATAACATAATAGATGCGGTAGATAGATCTTTTAGCAACGAAGATCTTGAGGAATTACTAGAAAAAGAGTTATCTTTAATAGAATTTATCTACAAAGTCTATGCAATACGAAAAAGAAATGCTGGAGAACTTACTTAAAGAGTCGGGTATAGACTACAAATTAAACAACCGAATAAGACCTAACAAACACCCAAACATGAAGCGTTTAGAGACAGCTTTAAAAAAGCATGGGGTAAATTACATGTACTTTCATCAGACAGATAGTCTAGCAGTAACACAAGTAGATATAGGAAAGCATAACGCCTTGTGCCACACCCTTATGATGCCTTCAGAAGATGGTATAAGTGTTTTAATGGTAGTAAACAATGATATTGATTTAGAGTTAGTTATGGAAGGTATAACACAAAGCCTAGACAGAATAATGCCTGAAGATATATCTTATAATATTTTAGGAATAATATAGTAATATGTAAAATAATTTACTATATTTGCATCAGAAGTTAATTAAATTTAAAAACCAAAAACTATGGAAAAGTCAGAAACAATTGGCAAGCTAACCCTTGCCTTATCTAAGGTGCAGTCTCAATTAAGACCTGCAAAAGAAAACTCAAAAAACCCTTTCTTCAAGTCAAGTTATGCCGATCTTGGATCAGTATGGGACTCTGTTCGTAAGCTACTAGCAGACAACGAGTTAGCAATAATTCAAATGCCTACTGATGTAGGTGGTGTAACGACAATCTTATCACATTCTAGTGGAGAATATCTAGCATCAACTTGCTACATACCAGCAAAAGAAGATGCACATGGTGTAGGTTCTGCTATATCTTATGCCAGAAGATATGCTCTTGCATCATTTGTTGGTGTAGTTACAGGAGATGATGATGATGGCAATATGGCTGTTAAAGGTTCTAATCCAAAATCAACTACAACTTTAAAGTCTAAACCTAAGCTAACAGAATCTCAGTATAAGTCTATGATGAAGGCTATTGAGGATGGTAAAGGTAGTGTGGTAGAGCAAAAGATGGCTGGATATACTATGACTAAAACTCAACAAGATAATCTTAACAAAGTTCTTAAAATATCTAAGACCTTAGTGTAATGAGTTTAGATAAGTTTATAAAAAAACTAGTCGATGACTCCTTTTATTACTCTGACTACGAGTTTGTAACGAACTCGCAGTTAGGGTTAATAAAGCAGGATGTTAGAACCTATAAGATGATGAGGGATCATCCCGAACTCAATAAAGAAACTATGCCTATGATATTTGGTAGAGCATATCATGTAGCTATGTTAGAGCCTAATCACTTTAATAATAAAGTTTTAGTATTTAATTCAGCTACAAGAACTACCAAAGGATTCAAAGAGTTCAAAGAAAATAATCCTGGAGCATCTACGATAATCTTACAAAAAGAGTATGATAAGATTATGTATATGCAAGATGTATTGTTTAGTCATTCTGAAGTTAAAGATCTTCTTCAATCAGAAGGAGAAAGGGAGATAGCTAACGCTTGGAAGGATGATGATACAAATGTGTTCTGCAAAGGTAAAGCAGACTATCGTAATGGAAAATTATTGGTAGACCTAAAGACTACTGCAGATGGTAGCTTCCATGGATTTTCTAACTCTTGTAAAAAGTATGGATACGATAGACAATCAGCCTTTTATATGGATGGCTTTGGTTGTGATGAGTTTGTATTTATAACTCAGGAGAAAGAAAGACCTTATAATGTTTCTATATTTTATGCTGGAGATGAGTTTGTAGAGAGAGGTAGACAAGAGTACAAGTATCTACTAGATGTTTACAGAAGATTCTTCATAGATAACGAAGAGATCGTTGAACAACATTTAATAATGGAGACACTATGACATTAAAAGAAAAGTTAAAAGAAAACAAAATATACAAGCCTTGGCTTGCAGAAAGATTAGGGTTAAGCCGACCTACCCTAGATAAATATTTAGATAAACCTGATGAGTTTAAAGTTAAACATCTTAGAAGGATTGCTAAGTATATAGAAACAACAGAAAGGAAGGCATTAGTTAATTATTTTATAAAAGCTGAAAGCTATGAGTAACAAAACAACTAACAGAATCTACGTTGGAAACGGGGTAGAGAAATTTGATGGGGACATGGTAGAGTTCTCTTTAAACCTAACTAAGTTAGGTAAAGAAGCAACAGATCACATGTTCGAGTACAATGGTGAAAAATTCATCAAGCTAAAGGTAGCTAAGATGAAAGAAACTAACGAGTATGGTAAGACTCACTACGTTGAAGTGAACACTTACAAACCAGAAGTTAAGAAAGAAGCAGTAGCTGACGACTTACCATTCTAAAGATGGAGGGGCTTGTCCCCTCCCTTTTTTAAACAACCAAAAAAAAACTATGAAGTACAGAGTATCAGATACAGACATTATTAATATAGATAAGGTAGAATTTATCGAAGTTGATGGTAGTTGTATTAACTTTCATACCTCAACAAATACACACCGATCTGTATATAATAACGAGATAGAATCTAATTGTGTTTTCAATAATATTGTTAATCGTTTTTCTATTGTAGATCTTAGGCTTAATAATTCTAAAAAACCTGAGACTGAAGCTGAAAGAAAGGAAAAAGCATTTGAAATGTTTTGGAATTTATATGATTACAAAAAAGATAAGCCTAACACAAGAAAGACATTCATGAATTTAAGCTTAACTCAAATGGGTAAGGCTATAAAAGGAGTAAAGGCTTATGTTGATTCAACACCTGATAGAACTTACAGAAAATTTCCTAGAACTTGGCTTAACTCTAAGGCGTGGGAGAACGAGGTGCAGTTAGATAGAAAGAAAACTAACCGATATGTTAAACCTAAATACATCACAGATGAAAGATAACATGGACATGGAGATGAGGCTTATCGGTAAGATTATGTCGAATCCACGAGACTATTACGACTGTCATAGCCTTATATCTGAGGAGATATTTACCGATCCTTTAAATAGGAAGATATATAAAGTGGTGTCTGAAAGGTTAGATAAAGGAGATAAGGCTGATATGATTGTCATATCCTCTGCTATTAAAGATCCTCTTGTGGACCTCAGGGTAGCTGAGTGCATGAGCTCTGATCATTATGCTTACATAACAAAGAACATGGTTCTATATTTATCTCAAGAAGATAAAAAGATAAGACTTAAAAAACTAGCAGAGCTTACTACAAAGAAGATTGATAATGGTGATGACTTATTTAACGTTATAGAGTTTGTAGAAGAGCAAATGAAATCTATCTCTGAGGTCAGGGGTAGTGATATACCTGATATTAAAAAGCAGTTAAAGATACTGCATGATGATATAAGAAGGAGGATGGACTCTGAAAACATGGTTGGTCTACCTACGGGCTTTCAATCAGTAGATAAGTTTACTGGTGGATGGCAAGAGACTGATTTTATTGTCATTGGTGGTGCTTCATCTATGGGTAAGACATCACTTGGTTTAGCCTTTTGCTACAATTGTGCTAAGGTTGGTATTCCTTCTGCAGTATTCTCTTACGAGATGGGGGACACTCAGTTGCTACAAAGATTAGTTTCTTTAGAAAGTGAGGTTAATAACAGGTATATAATGAAGGGTGCATTAGAGAGTGGTGAACTTAATAGAGTTGATAAAGCTATAGGAAAGCTAGAGGGTGTTAATCTATTTATAGATGAGTGTAAGGATTCATCTCTTAGGTATCTTCTTAATAAGATAAGACAGTACGTTATAACTAAAGATGTTAAGTTTGTTCTTATAGATTACCTACAACTTGTTAAGGGTAGTGGTACATCTAGAGAACAAGAGGTTGCTATGGTGGCTCGTGAGCTAAAGAACCTAGCTAAGGAGTTAAATATCCCAATAATAGCGCTATCTCAACTTTCAAGA
>LULQ01000392.1_pt1 | contig 40486 bp, 42 predicted proteins | sample 728091 | NCBI WGS metagenome assembly LULQ01 (sample SAMN03860285, study PRJNA289734) | marine metagenome | biome: seawater column; feature: ocean; material: water; isolation source: Red Sea water column Station 149 - depth 10m | place: Saudi Arabia: Red Sea | collected 2011-10-15 | depth 10 m
CCCCATCGCGCACCGCGCCCTGCATGACATGACAGGGGGGCTGCCGGAAAACTCGCTTGCCGCGATGCGGGCGGCCATCGCAGCGGGCTACGGGATCGAATGTGACATCCAGCCCTCGCGGGACGGTGTCCCGATGGTGTTCCACGACTACGACCTCGCCCGACTGACCGGCGAAACAGGACCGGTCGCACAGCTCAGCGCGGCCGAGCTTGGCCGTGTCGGCCTGACCGGCAGCGGCGAGACCATCCCGACCCTCGCGCAGGTGCTCGCCCTCGTGGCGGGTCAGGTGCCGCTTCTCATCGAGATCAAGGATCAGGACGGCGCGCTTGGCTCCAATGTCGGCGCCCTCGAGGCCGCCGTCGCGCGAACGCTGGCTCCCTACCCCGGCCCGGTCGCGGTGATGTCCTTCAATCCCAATTCCGTCGCCGCCATGGCAGACCTGGCGCCCCGCATCCCCCGCGGTCTGACCACCTGCGCCTTTACCGCCGACGACTGGCCGCTCGTCAAACCCGCACGGCGCGAAGACCTGGCCACGATCCCGGATTTCAACCGGATCGGCGCGAGCTTCATCAGCCACGACGTGACAGATCTGACCGCCGCACCCGTGGCCGCCCTCGCCGCTCGTGACGTGCCCATCCTCTGCTGGACCGTCCGGTCCGAGGCGCAGGAAACAAAAGCGCGTGAAATCGCCGTCAACGTGACCTTCGAAGGTTACCGCGCCGCAATCCCCGGTTGACGCCACGCGCGCGCAGGCGTTCCATCCGCCCATGTCCTCCCGCAGCATGTCCTCCCCGACCATCGAAATCCGCCTGCACGGCAGCCTCGCCGACATCGCGCCCGAGGACTGGGACGCCTGTGCGGCACCCGACGGCACGATGCGACCGGTGGATCCCTTCACAACCTACCGCTTTCTCGCAGCGTTGGAGAGGTCGGGCTCGGTCGGCACGGGAACCGGGTGGCAGCCCCACTACCTGACCGCCCACGACGACAGCGGCATGATCGGCGCGGCGCCGATGTATGCGAAATCCCACAGTCAAGGCGAATATGTCTTCGACCACAGCTGGGCCCATGCCTGGGAACGCGCCGGGGGGCGCTATTATCCCAAGCTCCAGATCGCGGTGCCCTTTACCCCGGCGACCGGGCGGCGGTTCCTGACCCGTCCCGATGCCCATGCCACCGCCATGGCGGCACTCACCCAAGGCGCGGTCCAGGTCACGGCGGACAACGGCCTGTCCTCGCTCCACGTCACCTTCTGCACCGAGGCCGAGGCGCTCGCCGGGCGCGAGATGGGGCTCCTGCACCGGGTCCACAGCCAGTATCACTGGTTCAACCGCGACTACGCCAACTTCGACGCCTTCCTCGCGGACCTCTCGTCGCGCAAACGCAAGGCGATCCGCAAGGACCGCGCGACAGCTCAGGGCTTTGGCGGCGAGATCGTCGCGCTCACCGGCGACGACCTGAGGCCGCATCATTGGGACGCCTTCTGGACCTTCTATCAGGACACCGGCGCCCGCAAATGGGGTCAGCCCTACCTGACGCGCCGCTTCTTCGACGAGGTGCAGCGAACCATGCGCGACGACGTGCTGCTCGTCCTCGCCCTGCGGGGTGGCGAACCCGTTGCGGGCGCGCTCAACTTCATCGGGCGCGACGTGCTCTATGGCCGCTACTGGGGCTGCACCGAACACCACCCGGCGCTGCATTTCGAACTCTGCTACTATCAGGCCATCGACCATGCCATCGCGCAGGGACTGGGCCGGGTCGAGGCCGGCGCGCAAGGGGATCACAAGCTCGCGCGGGGCTACTTGCCTGTCACGACCCATTCGCTCCACTGGATCGCTGACCCCGGTTTTCGCCGCGCGGTCGAGGAGTTCACCGAACAAGAGGCCGCCGCGGTGGACGAGGACATCGACATCCTCACCTCCATGGGCCCGTTCAAACGCGGCGCGTGACCCCGGCGCATTGACGCCATCGCTCCGGAACCCCACATTCAAACAAACGAATTTGGAGATTTCCCCATGTCCTACACAATCGACCGCCTGTTCCCCGACGCCAGCTTCGACGACATCGACGCCCGCACCCGCAAGGCGCTGGGGGACGCCGGTTTCGGCGTGCTGACCGAGATCGACGTGAAAGCGACGATGAAGAAAAAGATCGACAAGGATATGGACGACTACCGCATCCTCGGCGCCTGCAATCCCAATATGGCCTGGCAGGCCATCGGGATGGAGGCCAAGGTCGGCGCGATGCTGCCCTGCAACGTCATCCTGCGGTCCGTGGACGGCGGGGTCGAGGTCTCGGCCGTCGATCCGCAGGCATCCATGGCCGGCATCGACAACAAGGACCTCGTCGCCGTCGCCGGTCAGGTCAAGGACATGCTCGCGAAGGCCGTCGCCGCGATCTGACGCGACACGCGCGCCCCTTCACTGCTACCTCGTCCCGCGCAACGCGCGGGGCGAAACCCATCACATATGGATCGGTCCGTCACCGCAAGCGAGAGCCGCCTCACGCACGGCCTCCGAGAAGGTCGGGTGGGCGTGACAGGTCCGCGCAAGGTCTTCCGCCGCCGCGCCGAACTCCATCGCCACACAGGCCTCGTGGATCAACTCGCCCGCCGCCGGGCCGATGATGTGCACGCCCAGAATGCGGTCGGTTTCCTTGTCTGCAAGGATTTTCACGAAACCGTCGCCCTCGAACACGGCCTTGGCGCGGGCGTTGCCCATGTAGGAGAACTTGCCGACCTTGTAGGCCCGGCCCTCGTCCTTCAGCGCCTCTTCCGTCTTGCCCACGCTTGCCACTTCCGGCGCGGTGTAGATCACGCCCGGAATAACGTCGTAGTTCACATGGCCATGCTGGCCCGCGATCGCCTCGGCCACCGCCATGCCTTCGTCCTCGGCCTTGTGGGCGAGCATCGGGCCGGGGGTCACGTCGCCGATGGCCCAGATACCGTCCACGTTGGTCTTCCAGTTCTGCACCTCGACCACGCCACGCTTGTTGGTCTTGACGCCGAGGTCCTCCAGACCCAGTCCCTCGGTGAACGCCCGACGTCCCGTCGCAACCAGCACCACGTCCGCATCGAGCACATGCTCGCTGTCGTCCTTGCGCAGCTTGTAGGTGACCTTGGCCTTGGACTTCGCCTCCACGCCCTGCACGGCAGCGCCGAGAATGAACTCGATGCCCTGCTTTTTGAGGAGCTTCTGGAAGGATTTCGACACCTCGCCGTCCATGCCCGGCGTGATGTTGTCGAGATACTCGACCACCGTCACCTCGGACCCGAGACGCGCATAGACCGAGCCCATCTCGAGCCCGATGACGCCCGCGCCGATCACGACGAGCTTCTTTGGCACCTTGCCCAGCGACAGTGCCCCGGTGGAGGACACGACGATCTTTTCGTCGATCTCGATACCCGGCAGGGTCGAGGGTTCCGACCCCGTCGCGATCACGATGTTCTTGGCCTTGTGCGCCGTGCCGTCGACGGTCACTTCGCCCTTGGCCGTTATCTTGCCCCAGCCCTTGATCCAGTCGATCTTGTTCTTCTTGAACAGGAATTCGATGCCCTTGGTGTTGGTGTCGATGGTGGACTGTTTGTAGGCCTTCATCTGGTCCCAATCGACCGAGGGCGTCTTGCCCTTGAGGCCCATGGTGGCAAAGTTGTGCTCGGCCTCGTGCAGCATGTGGGAGGCATGGAGCAACGCCTTGGACGGGATGCAGCCGACGTTCAGACAGGTGCCGCCCAGCGTCTCGCGCCCTTCGACACAGGCCACGTTCATTCCGAGCTGCGCGCAGCGAATGGCGCAGACGTAGCCGCCCGGGCCGCCACCGATCACGATCACATCATAGTCTGCCATAGGTCCCTCCTTGGCGTTGTCTTTGCCCTGCCGTCAGATCAACGCGGCAAGGATCATGAACATCGTGGCCAGAAAGCCCACGAAGAAAATCAGCGACCGCCACGGCACCCAGCCAAAGGCATAGGCCGGAATGTAGAGCACCCGCGCGCCAAGGTAGACCCAGGCACAGGCGGCGGTGAAGGCGGTCGACTGATCGCCGAACGTCACGACGACCACGGCGATGGTAAAGAGGATGAGCGCCTCGAAATGGTTGTTAAACGCGCGGTAGAGCCGACCCGTGCGGTCCGAGACCTGCTCCATCAGCGGCTTTTGCAGGCGCGAGGCGTCGCGCGGCGACAGCGTCTTGCCGGTCCCAAGCTCAAGGTTCGCGGGCACGGACATGAGCGCAAACTGCACGGCTTGCAGAAGGGCGGCAAGGGCGAGGACGGTGAGTTCGGTGGTCATTGGAACACGATCTCCACGTCCGGATATCCGTAGACATCGTTGTCTTCCTTGCGGGTCACCGACTGAACGGCGGCCACCGCGCCGCCGACGACGGTGCCCACGGCGCCCACGGTCGAACCGGTCGAGACGGAGCCCGCGATCTGCTGGAGCGTCTTGTTGATCGGCTGAAGCGGCCGGGTCTGGGTGTTGCCCTCGAACGAACAGGACACGCTGGCAACCGGCGTCTTGGTGCCAAGGTTCGGCGAAATAACCACTGCGGGGGCAGTGAAGGAGGACTGGAAACCGTCGCCCGAGAAGGTGCAGGGAATTCCCGACATCTCGCGCGACATCCGGCCCGAGCCGTTCACCACGCGCACGGTGAAGGACGAGGTGCCGCGTTCGTAGAGCGGCTTTGTCGCGGTGTATTGCACAGGAGCTTGATTCACCTGCAAGGGCTGGGAACAGGCGGCGAGGGCAACGAGGGGAAGAAACGCGGCGATGCGGAACATGTGAGGGCCTTTCTGTTCGCTCCGGCATCGTTCGGGGGAACGGGGAGCGCGGCCATATCGCGCGGGCGGGGGGGTCGGGTCAATCATCTGCATCATTCGTATCACGCGCCCGCGAGCCGTTACCGATGGATGGGTAGGATGGGGTTCAAACCCCATCCTACGACACGCAGGACCAGTGAGGCCCCGCATCAAGCATTACAGGTCCATGAGCAGGCGACGGGGATCCTCGAGCGCCTCTTTCACGCGGACGAGGAAGGTCACGGCGCCCTTGCCGTCGACGATGCGGTGATCGTAGGACAGCGCCAGATACATCATCGGGCGCGCCACGATCTGGCCGTTCACGACCATCGGGCGGTCCTGGATTTTGTGCATGCCAAGGATACCCGACTGCGGCGGGTTCAGGATCGGCGAGGACATGAGCGAGCCATAGACGCCACCGTTCGAGATGGTGAAGGACCCGCCCTGCATCTCGGCCATCGACAGCTTGCCGTCACGCGCCCGCGTGCCGAGTTCCGCGATCTTGGCCTCGATGGCGTGGAAGCTCATCTGGTCCGCATCACGCACCACCGGCACGACGAGGCCATTGGGCGTGCCGACGGCCACACCCATGTGGATGTAGTTCTTGTAGACCACGTCAGTCCCGTCGATCTCAGCGTTGACCTCGGGCACCTCTTTCAGAGCGTGACAGCAGGCTTTCACGAAGAAGGACATGAAGCCCAGCTTGATCCCGTGTTTCTTGAAGAACAGGTCCTTGTATTCATTGCGCAGGTCCATGACCTCGGTCATGTCCACCTCGTTGTAGGTGGTGAGCATGGCGGCGGTGTTCTGCGCGTCCTTGAGACGGCGCGCGATCGTCTGGCGCAGGCGCGTCATCTTCACGCGCTCTTCGCGATCGGCGTCCTGTGCCGAAACCGGAGCGCGGGGTGCGCTTGCCGGGGCAGATGAGGTCGAGACCGACTTGGTCGCCTTGAGAGCGGCCTGCACGTCCTCTTTCATCACGCGACCGTCGCGGCCCGTGCCCTTGACGTCACCCGAGGACAGGCCCGCGTCGGCCATCATTTTTTTCGCCGAAGGAGCGTCTTCCACGTCCTTGCCAGATTTCGCGGCGGGCGCTTCGGCTTCGGCTTTCGGCTCTTCGGATTTCGCGGCGGGGGCGGCACCCGAGGACGAGATCACGCCAAGCTGCGCGCCGGCGGCGACGGTTTCGCCCTCGCCCGCGAGGATTTCGGTGATCGTGCCGGCGGCGGGTGCGGGCACCTCGACGGACACCTTGTCGGTCTCGAGTTCGCAGAGCATCTCGTCGGCGGACACGGTGTCACCCACCTTCTTGAACCACGTGGACACGGTCGCCTCGCTCACGGATTCCCCAAGCGCGGGGACCATGATCTTGACGCTATCGCCGCCCGAGGACGCGGGCGCTTCGGCCTTCGGCTCCTCTTTCGCCGCGGGCTTGGCGGCAGCGGAACCACCCTCGTTGATCGTGGCGAGGAGCGCGTCGACGCCGACGGTCTCGCCCTCGGCCGCGATGATGTCCCCCAGCGTGCCGGCTGCGGGGGCCGGAACCTCGACGGTCACTTTGTCGGTTTCAAGCTCACAGAGCATTTCGTCGGCTTCCACCGCGTCACCCGGTTTCTTGAACCAGGTGGCGACGGTGGCTTCGGTGACGCTTTCCCCAAGCGTGGGAACACGGACTTCGGTGCTCATGATCTCTTACCCTTCGATCGTCAGCGCATCGTTCACGAGCGCGGCTTGTTGTGCTTTGTGCTGGCTGGCCAGACCCGTGGCGGGCGAGGCAGAGGCCGGACGCCCGGCATAAGTCGGGCGGTTGTTGGTGTCGCGCAGGCGGCCCAGAACCCATTCGATGTTGGGTTCGATGAAGGACCATGCGCCCTGGTTCTTGGGCTCTTCCTGACACCAGACCACGTCGGCGTTCGGGAACCGTTCCATTTCCTTGACGAGCGAGAGCGCCGGGAAGGGATAGAACTGTTCCACCCGCATCAGATAGATGTCGTCGATGCCGCGCTCGTCACGGGCTTCGAGCAGGTCGTAGTAGACCTTGCCCGAACACATGACGACGCGCTTGATCTTGTCGTCGGCGGCGAGCTTCATCTCGGATTTGCCGGTCTTCTTTTGCGTGTCCGCATCGTCCCAGAGGACGCGGTGGAAGGACGAGCCGGTGACGAAATCGGCGGCTTCCGAGGTCGCGAGCTTGTGGCGCAGGAGCGACTTCGGCGTCATTAGGATCAGCGGCTTGCGGTAGCTGCGGTGCAGCTGACGGCGCAGGATGTGGAAGTAGTTCGCGGGCGTGGTGCAGTTGGCCACGATCCAGTTGTCGCCCCCGCACATCTGCAGGAAGCGTTCCAAGCGCGCCGAGGAGTGCTCCGGCCCCTGCCCTTCGTAGCCATGCGGCAGGAGGCAGACGAGGCCCGACATCCGAAGCCACTTCGATTCACCGGACGAGATGAACTGGTCGAACATGATCTGCGCGCCGTTGGCGAAGTCGCCGAACTGCGCCTCCCACAGGGTGAGCGCGTTGGGTTCTGCCATCGAATACCCGTATTCGAACCCGAGCACCGCGTATTCCGAGAGCATCGAGTCGATGACCTCGTAACGCGCCTGCCCCGGCTTGATGTTGTTGAGCGGGTAGTAGCGTTCCTCGGTATTCTGGTTGATGAGGCCCGAGTGGCGCTGGCTGAAGGTGCCGCGCGTCGAATCCTGCCCGGACAGGCGCACCGGGTAGCTCTCGGTCAGGAGCGAACCGAAGGCCCTTGGTTTCGAGCAGGCGCGACACGGTCTTGTGCAGTTCGAACCCTTCGGGCGCGGCAGAGAGGGCGCGACCGACCTCGTCAAAGGTCTCTTGCGAGATGGCGGTTTCGCCGCGCTGGTAGTCCTCGCCCTGCCGGTCGAGGTGCGACCAGCGACCGTCAAGCCAGTCGGCCTTGTTGGGCTTGTAGTCCTTGCCGATCTCGAACTCTTCGTTGAGCTTGGCCTGGAACGCCGCCTTCATGTCCTCGATCTCGCCCTCGGGGATGAGGCCATCCTTGACGAGCCGGTCGGTGTAGAGTTGCAGCGTCGTCTTGTGGGTCTTGATCTCTTTATACATGAGGGGGTTGGTGAACATGGGTTCATCCCCCTCGTTGTGACCGAAGCGACGGTAGCAGAAGATGTCGATGACCACGTCGCGGTGGAATTTCATCCGGAACTCGGTCGCGATCTTGGCCGCGTGGACCACGGCCTCGGGATCGTCGCCGTTCACGTGGAAGATCGGCGCCTCGACCATCAGCGCGATATCCGTCGGATAGGGCGAGGTGCGCGAAAACGACGGTGCGGTGGTGAAGCCGATCTGGTTGTTCACGACGATATGGATCGTGCCGCCGGTGCGGTGGCCACGGATGCCCGAAAGCTGAAGGCACTCGGCCACGACGCCCTGCCCGGCAAAGGCCGCGTCACCGTGAAGCAGAACCGGGATAACCGAGTGATGTTCGGGGTCGCCGAACTGGTCGCCCTTGGCCCGCGCCTTGCCCAGCACGACGGGGTTCACCGCCTCGAGGTGCGAGGGGTTCGCGGTCAGGGACAGGTGGACCTTGTTGCCGTCAAACTCGCGGTCACTCGATGCGCCCAAGTGGTATTTCACGTCGCCCGAACCGTCCACGTCCTCGGGTTTGAAGCTGCCACCCTGAAATTCGTTGAAGATCGCGCGGTAGGGTTTGGACATCACGTTGGCCAGAACCGACAGGCGCCCGCGGTGCGGCATCCCGATCACGACCTCTTTCGCGCCAAGGTTGCCCCCGCGCTTGATGATCTGCTCCATCGCGGGGATGAGCGCCTCGCCCCCGTCCAGACCGAACCGCTTGGTGCCCATGTATTTCACATGCAGGAATTTCTCAAAGCCCTCGGCCTCGACCAGCTTGTTCAGGATGGCGCGGCGACCCTCGCGGGTGAAGGTGATTTCCTTGCCATATCCCTCGATCCGCTCTTTCAGCCAGCCGGCCTCTTCGGGGTTCGAGATATGCATGTATTGCAGCGCGAAGGTGCCGCAGTAGGTGCGTTTCACGATGTCGATGATCTGGCGCATCGAGGCGATCTGGAGACCCAGAACATTGTCGATGAAGATCGGACGATCCATGTCGGCCTCGGTGAAGCCGTAGGATTTCGGGTCAAGCTCCGGGTGCGGAGTGTTGTCGCGCATCCCCAGCGGGTCGATGTCGGCGATGAGGTGCCCCCGGATGCGGTAGGCGCGGATGATCATCAGCGCGCGGACGCTGTCGAGCACGGCGCGTTTCACCGCGTCCTCGGACACGTCCACATTCGCCTTCTTCGCGCCTTCCGCGATCCGCGCGGCAAGTTGCGCGGGCTTGGCGGGCACGTCGTTCGGCCACTGGCCGTCCAGCGCATGCGTCAGGTCGTCGTCCGGCGTCGGTGGCCAGTCCGCGCGCAGCCATGACGGCCCCTGCGCCTCGCGCTTCACGTCCGTCTCGGTGTCTCCGAGTTCGCGAAAGAACGCCTGCCAGGCCTCGTCCACGGACGATGGGTCGTTGGCGAACCGCGCGTAGAGCTGTTCGAGATACTCGGCGTTGTGCCCCTGCATGAAGGAAGAGGCGTGGTAGAGGTCGTTGGGGCTTTGGTCCGTCATGGTGTCACCTGACAAAATGGGTATATGCGCGCCCCGTTGCTACAGGGCGCGCATGACGATTGTGTTAGCCTGCGATGGCTTTTTGCACGGCTTCGCCCAGCGTTGCCGGGCTGTCGGCCACCACGATGCCAGCTTTCTTCATGGCTTCGATCTTGGACTCCGCATCGCCCTTGCCGCCAGACACGATTGCGCCAGCATGGCCCATGCGACGGCCGGGAGGAGCGGTGCGACCGGCGATGAAACCGGCGACGGGCTTCCAACGGCCCTTCTTGCGCTGCTCGGCGAGGAACTCGGCAGCTTCTTCTTCGGCCGAGCCACCGATTTCACCGATCATGATGATCGAAGTGGTCTCGTCGTCGTCGAGGAACATGTCGAGCACGTCGATGTGCTCGGTGCCCTTGATCGGGTCGCCGCCGATGCCGACCGCCGTGGACTGACCCAGACCGATGTCCGAGGTCTGTTTCACGGCCTCGTAAGTCAGCGTGCCCGAACGGGACACGACGCCGACCGAGCCACGCTTGTGGATGTGGCCGGGCATGATGCCGATCTTGCAGGCGTCCGGCGTGATGACACCGGGGCAGTTCGGGCCGATGAGCCGCGACTTGCTATCGATCAGCGCGCGCTTGACTTTCATCATGTCGAGCACCGGGATGCCCTCGGTGATGCAGACGATGAGCTCCATCTCGGCGTCGATCGCTTCGAGGATCGAGTCCGCGGCAAACGGCGGCGGCACGTAGATCACACTCGCATTGGCTTCGGTCTTGGCCTTCGCCTCGTGCACCGAGTCGTAGACCGGCAGGTTCAGGTGGGTCGAGCCACCTTTGCCGGGGGTCACGCCGCCGACCATCTTGGTGCCATAGGCGATGGCCTGCTCGGAGTGGAAGGTGCCCTGCGAGCCGGTGAAGCCCTGGCAGATGACCTTGGTGTTTTCGTCGATGAGGATTGCCATGTTCTTATCCTTTCACCGCTTTCACGATCTTCTCGGCACCGTCCGACAGGTTATCGGCGGCGATGACGTTGAGACCGGAGTTCGCAATGATTTCCTTGCCCTTCTCGACGTTCGTGCCTTCGAGGCGCACGACGAGCGGGACCTGCAGGCCGACTTCCTTCACGGCGGCGATGACGCCTTCCGCGATCACGTCGCAGCGCATGATGCCGCCGAAGATGTTCACGAGGATGCCTTTGACGTTCGGGTCCGAGGTGATGATCTTGAAGGCTTCCGTCACCTTCTCTTTCGTCGCCCCGCCACCCACGTCGAGGAAGTTGGCCGGCTCAGCCCCGTAGAGCTTGATGATGTCCATCGTCGCCATGGCAAGGCCAGCGCCGTTCACCATGCAGCCGATCTCGCCGTCGAGCGCGATGTAGTTCAGGTCGTATTTCGACGCTTCGAGTTCCTTGGAGTCTTCTTCCGTCTCGTCGCGCAGCGCCACGATGTCGGAGTGACGATACAGCGCGTTACCTTGATCTGACCTTCCGGAGTCACGATCAGCGGGTTGATCTCGAGCATCTCCATGTCCTTCTCGATGAAGGCTTTGTAGAGCTGACCCATGAGCGTCACGCACTGTTTCACCAGTCCGCCGGTCAGGCCGAGCGAAAAGGCGATGCGGCGACCGTGGTAGGGCTGGTAGCCGGTGGCCGGATCGACGGAGAAAGAAAGGATCTTCTCAGGCGTGGATGCGGCGACCTCTTCGATGTCCATGCCGCCCTCGGTCGAGCAGACGAAAGACACGCGGCTCGTCTGACGATCAACCAGAAGGGCAAGGTAAAGCTCGCGCTCGATGTCCGAACCGGCTTCGATGTAGATGCGGTTGACCTGTTTGCCCGCCGGGCCGGTCTGATGCGTGACGAGCGTGCGGCCCAGCATCTTTTTCGCTTCTTCGGCGGCCTCTTCGACCGACTTGGCCAGGCGGACACCGCCCTTTTCCCCGGCGCTTTCTTCCTTGAAGTGGCCCTTGCCGCGGCCGCCGGCGTGGATCTGCGCCTTCACGACCCAAAGGGGGCCGTCCATTTCGCCCGCCTTGGTCTTCGCTTCTTCGGCTTTGAGAACCACGCGACCGTCGGAAACCGGAGCGCCATATTCGCGAAGCAGTGCCTTCGCCTGATATTCATGGATGTTCATGAACTCGTCCCTGTGGTTTGCGTTCGGGGCCGAAATGCCATTTCTCACGCGCCGTTGGAACGAATTTCTCGGGGCTGGGCAGAAATAGGCCGATAATAACGCTAACTGTGATCACACGAATAAATCTTGTGATCACAAACTCGATTGCACCTTCTGGAAAAGCGAAAGGCGGGCTTTCGCCCGCCTCTGGATTCGTGATTTACGGTGCAGCATCGCAGCCCGTGCAGCCCGAGGCCGGGGCGTCACCGCCCGGCGCGAAGCCCTTCGTAGACGAGGTCATAGGCACGACGGCGGCCTTCCGGGCCGATGTTCGGCGTGGTCGCGGCGGCGGCGAGCATGACGGCGAAGATCACCACATCCGCCTCGCGCAGATCGGCGCGCACCAGGCCCTCGGAGACGGCGCGGCGCACATGCGGCCTGAGCAGCGCGTGGAAACGGTCGATCGCCTCGAGCAGCACCGGATCCTCGCGGCTTTGGGCGCGCACGTAGTCGGCGACGGGCGCATAATGCACCATCTCGTTGTAGAAGGTCGTCACCAGTTCAAAGACCGACGCACCTTCGGGCGGCAGGCTGACGCTCACCGCTTCCAGCTTGGCGAGGAACTGGTCGAGCATTTCGTTGATCAGCGCACGACGGTCCGCGAAGTGACGAAAGAAGGTCGCTCGCCCCACACCGGCCCGCTGCGCAATCGTGTCGAGAGGCGCACCCACGCCGCGTTCAAGAAATATCTCGTCCGCTGCATTCAGGATACGCAACCGGTTCTCGTTGAAATCGGCGCGTCTTTTCGTCATGTCATGCCTACTATCTGCTGCGGGGGTTTCTGCCGTCGCACGCTTTAGAACAAAAGGGTAAATTGTCACTGTCAAGCATTGTGACGCAACAATACCACAAATTAACCGAATAGGTGAGACCTGATTGTCCGCTTCCTCGATTAACGCAGCGTCCGGGGTCCGGACCCGTCCTCTCAGGTGGGACGTGGTCGCAACCGTGCGGGAGCCACCGTCGCTCGTCATCGGGTTCGCCTGCCACCATCTGGCCATCGGCGCGCGGCGGGTGCATCTGTTCTTCGACGTGCCCCATGACCCGGCGGCAGCGCTCTGCGAGACGATCCCCGGCGTCGTCGTGACGCGCTGCGACGGGGCGCATTGGACGCGGCTCGGGCATCGAAACCCGCCGCCGCTACAGACCACGCGCCAGACGCTCAATGCGAACCTCGTGATGGCGTATGGCGACGATCCGGCGGATTTCCTGCTGCACGCGGATGCGGACGAATACCTGTGGCACCCGGAAGATTTCGCGCTGGACCTCGCCGCCGTGCCGGACAGTGCGGACTGGGTCCATGTCGCGAATTACGAACGCTGCTGGGAGGGGCCGGTGACGGGGGGCATGTTCGACGGCGTCTTTCGCGAGCCGATCCACGACCTGCCAGGCTTTGACGTCCGCGTCTACGGCAAGCGTGCGAATGCACTATCGGCGGGCATGGGCGGGCATTCGGCAGGCAAGGCGGCGGCCCGGCCCGGCGTGGGCTTTCTCGCCATCCACCGGGTCAAGGTGGCCCAGGGCGAAGGCGATCTTCCTATGTGGGAGGCCCCGCGCGCCCGAATGCTGCATTTCGACGGGATGACGCCACGCCACTGGGGGCTCAAGAATCTGCGCTACGCGGTGCAGGGGGTCGCGATGACCAAGCTCCTCAACCGGCAGCGCATGGCGACCATCGGCGCGATCCTCCAGGCGGGCGACCCCGAGAAGGCGGCTGTTCGGGTTCACGAGGCGCTCTTCTGCCTGAAGCCCGACGAGGCGCGGCTGCTCGAGGAGGCCGGGCGTCTGCACCGGATCGCCATCGACATTCCCGGCGCGGTGGCGAAGGTCGCGCCGCATCTGACGCCCGATTTCTCGGTCTCCGGCTTCGACCGGGTCCATGCGGCCGAGCTGTCGGTCCGGTCTCAGGACATCGTGCGTCAGAAGCGCCGGGCGACGAAGGGGTAGCGCCCGCGAAAGAGCGGAGACTCCGAAAACGAAAAGGGCCGGCGCGAGGCCAGCCCTTTCGTGATCGCTTCGAAAGCGTCGCTTACGCGAGGCCGCCGTCGATGCCCTTGCAGGCTTCCACAAGACCTTTGACCGCGTCGACCGATTTGTCGAACATCGCCTGCTCGTCCTTGTTGAGCTTGATGTCCACGATCCGCTCGATCCCGCCGGCACCGATGATGGTGGGCACGCCCACATACATGCCATTGAGGCCCAGCGCGCCGTCGACCCATGCCGCGCAGGGCAGCAGGCGCTTCTGGTCCTTGAGATAGGCTTCCGCCATTTCGATGGCCGAAGCGGCGGGCGCGTAGAAGGCCGATCCGGTCTTCAGAAGGCCCACGATTTCCGCGCCACCGTCACGGGTGCGCTGGATGATCGCGTCCAGTTTGTCCTGCGTGGTCCAGCCCATTTCGACGAGGTCGGGCAGCGGCACGCCACCGACGGTCGAATAGCGCGACAGCGGCACCATGGTGTCGCCGTGGCCGCCGAGCACAAAGGCGGTCACGTCCTTCATCGACACGTTGAATTCGACCGACAGGAAGTGGCGGAACCGGGCAGAGTCCAGAACGCCGGCCATGCCGACGACTTTCTCAGCCGGAAGACCCGAATACTGCTGAAGCGCCCAGACCATCGCGTCGAGCGGATTGGTGATGCAGATGACAAAGGCGTCGGGCGCGTTGTCGCGGATGCCCTCGCCCACCGATTTCATGACCTTGAGGTTGATGCCCAGAAGATCGTCGCGCGACATGCCGGGCTTGCGCGGCACACCGGCGGTCACGATGCAGACGTCGGCGCCAGCGATGTCGGCGTAGTCGTTGGTGCCCTTGAGGATCGCGTCGAAGCCGTCGACCGGGCCGCTTTCCGCGATGTCGAGCGCCTTGCCCTGCGGGGTGCCCTCGGCGATGTCGAAGAGGACGACGTCCCCGAGTTCCTTGAGCGCGGCGAGGTGGGCGAGCGTGCCGCCGATCTGACCTGCGCCGATGAGGGCAATCTTGGGTCGTGCCATGAGAGTGATCTCCGATCAGGTTTACTGTCCTTGCGCTGCCTAGCCGCGTTCAAAGGGTCTTTCAAGGGCGCGGCGGCGCAGCATGGCCCGCGCAACGGGGGTTGCAGGCGGCGCTGGTGGCGCTAAACGTCAAGGGGTCCAAGGGCTTGGGGGTCCGCATACGGTGGAATACGATCTCACCTTCTTCGCGATCGCCACGCTGGCGGTGGTCTTTGCTGGTATCTCCAAGGGTGGCTTCGGCTCCGGTGCCGCCTTTGCCGCGACCCCGCTGCTCGCGCTGATTCTTGAGCCGGGACAGGCGGTTGGGCTGATGCTCCCGCTGCTCATGCTGATGGATGTCACCGCGCTCAGACCCTACTGGGGCAAATGGGACGGGCGTGCGGCGGCGGTCTTCATCCTTGGCGCCCTGCCCGGCGTCGCCATCGGCACGGCGGTCTACCGGCTTGCTGACCCGGATATCTTTCGGCTGCTCATCGGCCTCGTGGCGATTACCTTTGTCCTGTTCCAGATGGCGCGGAAATACCGGCTCATCCGGCCCGCGAAACGCCCGATGGGCGATGTCGGCGGCGCAATCGCGGGCGTCGTCGGCGGTCTCGACAAGACGACCTATCAGGCGACCACCGTGCTCATGTTCTGGGCGATCAACCTGATGAAATTCGTGCCCTACGCCATGCTCGGGATCTTCAGCTGGGAAACGGTGAAGGCCGACCTTTTCCTGATCCCCGCCGCCATCGTCGGGGTCATGATCGGCGTGCGGGCGCATCGGATCATGCCGGAACGGCTGTTCTTTGCCTTTACCTATCTGCTGCTCACCGCGACCGGGACCAAGCTGATCTGGGACGCGCTGACGTGATCGGGTGAACCTAGGGCGGATTGGCTGCGTAATGTGGTCATGGAACGGCGAGCCCTCATCATCGGCGCCACGGGCGGCATCGGGCGAGCGATTGCGCGAAAGCTGCAAGTCGACGGCTGGGAAACGGTTGGCGTGTCGCGATCCAGGTCGGATTTCGACTATTCCGACCCGGCGCGCGTCGACGCTGCGCTGGCCGGGATCGACGGCCCCTTCGACTTGGTCTTCGTCGCCACAGGCGCCCTGGAGATCGGCGGACGGGGGCCGGAAAAGTCCCTGCGCCAGATCGATGGCAAGGTCATGGCCCGGCAATTCGAGGTGAACGCCATCGGCCCGGCGCTGATCCTGCGCCACGCGGCGCGACTTTTGCCCCGTGACCGGGAGGCGCGGCTCGCCGTGCTGTCGGCGCGGGTCGGGTCGATCGGCGACAACAGGCTGGGCGGTTGGTATGGCTACCGCGCCGCGAAGGCCGCGCTCAATCAGATCGTGCACACGGCTTCTATCGAGCTTGCGCGGACCCATCCGCACGCGGTCTGCGTGGTGCTGCATCCGGGGACCGTCGAGACCCGGCTCACGCAAGTGCATGGGCGGGGCCACGACAAGGTGACGCCGGATCAGGCTGCCGCAAACCTCCTCGAGGTGCTCGATGGTCTCAGCGCGGCGGACACGGGGCTTTTCTTTGACTGGCGCGGGGACCCGGTGGAATGGTGAGAGTGGTGCTCGTGCTGGGCGACCAGCTTTCGCCGGAGCTCTCTGCCCTGCGCGAGGCTGACCGGGATAGCGACGTGGTCGTCATGGCCGAGGTTCACGGCGAGGCGGGAAGCCCGAAGCATCACCCCAAGAAGATCGCGCTGATCTTCGCAGCCATGCGCAAGTTCGCCGCACGGCTCGAGGCCGACGGTTGGACCGTCGCCTACGCGCGGCTCGACGATCCCGACAACGCGCAAAGCATTTCGAGCGAGCTGTTGCGCCGGGCCGAACATTTCGGCGCCAAGGAGGTGCTCGCGACGACGCCCGGCGACTGGCGCCTCATCGCGATGCTCGACGAGCATCCGCTCGCCGTGACCCGCCTGCCCGACCAACGCTTCATCGCAAGCGAGGCCGAGTTCGAGGCATGGGCCAAGGACCGAAAGGACCTGCGCATGGAGTGGTTCTATCGCGAGATGCGGCGCAAGACCGGGCTGCTAATGGACGGCGACGCTCCGGCGGGCGGCAAGTGGAATTTCGACAAGGACAACCGCAAACCGCCGCGCGACGACCTGTTCCGGCCGGAGCCGCCGGTCTTTGCCCCCGATGAGGTGACGAACGCGGTTCTGGATCTGGTCGAGGCGGAGTTTGCCGACCATTTCGGCGACCTGCGCCCCTTTGGCTTTCCCACCACCCATGACGAGGCCCGCCGCGCGGCGGAGGATTTCATCGCGCATCGGCTCGAGCAGTTCGGCACCTATCAGGATGCGATGCTGACCGGGGCGGATTACCTGTATCACTCGGTCCTCTCCCCTGCCCTCAATATCGGGCTGCTGGATCCGCTGGAGCTGTGCCGGATGGCCGAGGCCGCCTATCGCGACGGCAAGGTACCGATCAACGCGGCGGAGGGCTTCATCCGCCAGATCCTTGGCTGGCGGGAATATGTGCGCGGCATCTGGGCGCTGGACGGGCCGGGGTATACTGGGCGCAATGCGCTGGGCCATGACCGGGACCTGCCGTGGCTTTACTGGGGCGGCGAGACGCGCATGGCCTGCATGGCCGAGGCGGTGCGCTCGACCCGCGAAAACGCCTATGCCCATCACATCCAGCGACTGATGATCACCGGCAACTTCGCCCTGATCGCGGGCCTGGACCCGGTTCAGGTGCAGGAGTGGTATCTCTGCGTCTATGCCGATGCGTTTGAATGGGTCGAGGCGCCGAATACGGTCGGCATGGCGCTCTTTGCCGATGGCGGCATGATGGCGTCCAAGCCCTATGCCGCCTCGGGCAACTATATCAACAAGATGTCGGACTACTGCGCCGGTTGCAGCTACGACGTGAAGGCGCGAACGGGACCGGATGCCTGTCCGTTCAACCCGCTCTATTGGCAATTCATCGACCGACACGCCGAACGATTCGGACAAAACCCAAGGATGGGTCCGATCCTCGCCACGTGGCGGCGCATGGCCCCAGATGACCGTGACGACATCTTGCGCAGCGCAGCCGATATTCTCGAAATGATGGAAAACGGCGACCGGATATAAGGAGAACTTCTGACCGCCGGGAAAGGGTCGGCAGGTTTTAGCCAGTTTGTCAAAACTTATATTTCCGCCTCGTATTATGTAACTGTTCAGTATACGGTTTCTCGCAAGGAACCACCTCGGAACAACCCCCGGGAGGTGGAGAAAGGAACCCCATGGACAGGCAGCGCAAACGCAAGAGCGCGGCAGACAGGCGGGCGGAGATTGTCGATACGGTCATCGAGTTGTCCGCTGCGCTTGGACCGGACCGGGTAACGACCCAGCATCTCGCCGATGCGGTCGGGGTGACCCAGCCGGCCATCTTCCGTCACTTCGCTACAAAGACGGATATCTGGGAAGCCGTCGGCGATCGCGTGGTCAAGGAGATCGAGACTGTCGCCATCGAGGTCGGCGAGAGCGAAGATCCCGTCAGGGCCTATCTTACCAAGATGGCGGCGCTGGTGCGCAGCTACCCCGCCCTTCCCAGCATCGTATCGTCGCGGGAGCTTCAGGCCCAGAACGAGCCGCTGCGCTCGGCGTTGGTCGCTGCGTTGCAGGTCTGCCGGACACAGGTAATCAAGCTGATCGGGGACGGTCAGGCGCGCGGCACTTACCGGAAAGATATTTCAGCAGAGAGCATGGCCCGGTTGGTCATGTCCACCTGTTCCGGAATGTGCGTGGCCTGGGTGATCGAGGATCACGCCTTTGACCTTGCTACCCGGTCGGAAGAGACGATCGAAGCATTGAGCACCATGCTCGCCCCCTGTTGAACCACTGACGTGACCCTTGACGGGCTGAACCACTCCCGTCTTGTTGCGTGACCGGCGCGGGCCCCTGAAGGGGTCCGCGTTGTCTGTTCAGGCATGTTCCGGCGCCGGCCAGCGGCATGGAACAACCTCAACAAATTCTAATAATCGAATTTATCTTTCCTTTAAGAGCATCCCACGGTATACCCTCCCGCAACCGCGGCCGAACGGAGCGGCTCAGGTCGGTCGCGCCGGGAGGACCCGCGCGGGGTGCCAGTTGGAGGAACATCATGGCGCATATCGTCATACTCGGTGGGGGACTTGGAGGCACGATCCAGGCCTACGAGCTCAAGGAAACCCTGAACGCGAGCGACAGGATCACGCTCGTATCGAACAAACCCTATTTTCAGTTCACGCCGTCCAACCCATGGGCAGGTGTCGGTTGGCGGAACAAGAAGGAACTGACAGTCGATCTGGCCCCCGTGATGAAGCGGCGCGGCATCGACTTTGTCTGTGACGGGGCCAAGCAACTCCTACCCACCGAAAACAAGATCCTGCTCGAGAGCGGGGCGGAAATCGTCTACGATTATCTGATTATCGCGACCGGCCCCGACCTCGCGTTCGACGAGATCGAGGGCTTTGGACCCGACGGACACACCAATTCCGTCTGCACCATCGAACATGCGGAGAAATCCGGTGCGAAGGGCGGCACGTGGGAAGCGTTCTGCGCCGATCCCGGTCCTATCGTGGTGGGCGCGGTCCAAGGGGCGAGCTGCTTTGGTCCGGCCTACGAATATCTCCTGACGCTCGACACCGACCTTCGCCGTCGCAAGATCAGGCACAAGGTGCCGATGACCTTCGTCACGTCGGAACCCTATGTCGGACATCTGGGTCTGGGAGGCGTGGGTGACACCAAGGGAATGCTGGAAAGCGCCCTGCGCGACCGGGACATCAGGTGGATCACGAACGCGCGGACCGACAAGTTCACCTCGGACGCGGTCCATGTGACCGAGTTCTACGAGGATGGATCGGGCGAGAAAAAGACACACGAGGTTCCCGCGAAATACAAGATGATGCTGCCTGCCTTCCGGGGCATCCCGGCGGTGCGCGGGATCGAAGGACTGGTGAACCCTCGTGGCTTCATCATCGTGGACGACTATCAGCGCAACCCGACGTATCGCAACATCTTCGGCATCGGCGTCGCCATCGCAATCGCACCACCGGTGGCAACACCCGTCCCGACCGGCGTTCCCAAGACCGGTTTCATGATCGAGTCGATGGTCACGGCGACGGCGCACAATCTGCCGCGCGTACTGCGGGGAGAGGAGCCCAACAACCTGCCGTCATGGAACGCGCTTTGCCTTGCAGACTTCGGCGACCGGGGGGCCGCTTTCCTTGCCATGCCACAGAACCCGCCGCGCAACGTGAACTGGACGTCGGAGGGACGCTGGGTCCATTGGGCGAAGCTCGCCTTCGAATGGTATTTCATCCGCAAGGTAAGAAAGGGCGTGAGCGAGCCGTGGTATGAGAAAGTCATCATGAAGATGATGAAGATCAACAAGGTCGACGCGCGCTGAACGCCTGCTCAAACGAAATGCAAATGGGCCGCCCCTGATCGGGCGGCCCATTGTCGTTGTCCGGCAGAGGCGTCGCGGCGTGGTGTCAGTAAAGACCGCCGGAGCCAAGCATCCCGCCCGAGTCCGCTCCGGCGGCGCCGGGCGCCCTGAAGGTCGGGGCCGGGGTGGGTTGCGGCGTGGGCGCCGCCGGCTGGGCAGGTTGTTGTGCCGGCTCCTGAAGCGGTGCCTGTGTCGGTTCCGGCGTCGGTGCCGGTGCCGGGCGTTTCGGGCGCATTTTGCGCTTCTCCCGTCTCCGCCGCTGTCTCCCCGGAAGTCCCAGTCACGGTAGCGGGGGCTTCGGTTGCAACGGTCACCGGCGCGGGCGTGCCACCCTCGTACATCGACGACAGGATACCGTTGACCCATTCGCCCGACACGCTCTCACCCGAGGCATAGACCACTGTGCCCTGGCCCTGCCGCAGGTCGTTGGCAAAGCCGCCCTCGTAGACATCGCCGTTGGGATAGGTCGCCTTGCCCGTGCCGTGCTTGAGGCCCGCTTGCCAGCCGCCTTCGTAGATAAAGCCGTCCGTGAGCGTGAGCGTTCCGGTGCCCTGATAGCGCCCGGCGGCCCAGCCACCGACATAGGTCGAACCGTCTTCGTAGGTCTCGCTCCCTTGCCCGTCGCGCTTGCCCGCTTTCCAGCCGCCGGTGTAGCCGTGGCCATCGGGGTAGGAGAGCGTGCCTTCGCCCTCGAAGAGCGCCGAGACGAAGCCGCCTTCATAGGTCGCCCCCGTGGGATAGGTCGCGCGGCCCGTGCCCTCGATCACGCCATCACGCCAGCCGCCGACATAGGTGCCGCCATCGGGATAAGTGATCGTGCCCTGCCCGTCGGGCAGACCCGCTCGGAAGGTGCCGGTATAGGTCGATCCGTCGGGATAGGTCACGGTCCCCTGCCCCTCGATCTGCCCGTCCACCCAGTTGCCCGCGTAGACATAGCCGTCCTTGCCGGTGAAGGTGCCCTCGCCCGAACGATGATCGGCGGCGAACGTGCCGGAATAGCTGTCGCCGTTCGCATAGGTCACGGTCCCCTGCCCGGCGCGCGCGCCCTCGGCAAAGGCACCGGTGTAGACGTCACCATTGGCCTGCGTCAGCGTGCCCTGCCCGTGCATCTGGCCCGCCTGCCATTCCCCTTCGTAGCGCATCCCGTCCGCGCCGACGAAGGTGCCGGTGCCAGACCGCTGGTCGCCCGCGAAACCGCCTTCGTAGACCGAACCGTCCGGGTAGGTCTCGCGACCCTGCCCGTCCTTCTTGCCCATGTTCCAGTCGCCTTCGTAGGTCAGGCCCGTTGGGCTGACCATCGTGCCGCGCCCGTGGTGCAGCGCCTCGCGCAGCCCGCCCTCGTAGGTCACGCCGTTGGCATAGTTCGCGATCCCGTCGCCGGTGATCTTGCCGTCGATCCAGTCGCCCTCGAAGCTCGACCCGTCGGCAAAGGTGATCTTGCCGAAGCCATGCGGCTTGCCCGCGGCAAAGTTGCCGACATAGACCGACCCGTTCGGAAACCGCGCCGTGCCCTCGCCCCGGATTTCGCCGTCCACGAAGGTCCCGGTGTATTCATAACCCGTGGGCGTGCGCAGGGTGCCCGAGCCATGCGGCTGGCCGTCCCTGAACGTGCCCTCATAGACGCGCCCATCGTCGTATTGCATCGTCTCGACTTGGGCGAGCGCGGCACCGGTGGCCAACGCCAGCGTCAGGCTGAGCGGGAGAACATGACGGAAACGGCGGGTTCTGGGCATCAAATCGGGTATCCTCGGGCAGTCCGGCTCTGGCAGCGGGGTGGCGAAAGCTGGCCGGATAGGTTGGTCCGAAACCTAAAGTCCCACGCGAGGGGAGACAATTGTTTTTCCATGACATTCGCGGCACTCGGCTTTTCTGCGCTGGCAAAGGCCGGTAAAGGTTGCCCTGACCGACGATAGGGACCCCGATGACCGAGACGATCAAACTCGCCCTGGCGCAACTGAACCCCACCGTGGGCGACATCCCCGGCAACGCCGCCCGCGCGCGCGAGGCTTGGGAATGGGGCCGCGCGCAGGGCGCGGACGCGGTGATGCTGACCGAGGCCTTCCTCACCGGCTACCAGCCGCAGGATCTCGTCATGCGCCCTGCCTTCTGGGCTGAAGCGATGGAGACCTGCGCGGCGCTCGCCGCCGACTGCGCCGATGGCCCGATGCTGGGGATCGGCTGCCCCTATCACGACGGCAAATCGCTCTATAATGCCTTCTGGCTGCTCGAGGGCGGCGTGGTCAAACACCGCATCCTCAAGCAGCTTCTGCCCAACGAGACGGTCTTCGACGAAAAGCGCTTGTTCACCGCCGCCGGGCCGCAGGAGCCGATCATGCTGGGGGGCCTCTGCCTTGGTATCCCGATCTGCGAGGATGCCTGGTGGCCCGACGCGGTCTGCGCCGATCTCGCCGCCAAGGGGGCCGAGGTGCTCTTTGTCCCCAATGGCTCGCCCTACTACCGGGGCAAGGTCGCGCATCGGCACGACGTGCTGCGCGGCCGGGTCGAGGAAACCGGGCTGCCGCTCGTCTATCTCAACATGGTGGGCGGACAGGATGATCAGGTGTTCGAGGGCGCGAGCTTCGGGATGGACGTGCAGGGCGAGATGGCCTTTCAGTTCCCGCAGTTCGACGAAGTGATGCAGATTGTCGAATTGGAGAAGTCTGACGGTGCATGGCGGATCGTTCCCGCCGAGGTGGTCCCGGCCAAGCCGGATTACGAGGCCGACTACCGCGTAATGACCGAGGGTCTGCGCGACTACATGAAGAAGACCGGGTTCAAGAAGGTGCTCCTGGGCCTTTCGGGCGGGATCGACAGCGCCGTCGTCGCCACCATTGCGGCCGATGCGCTGGGGCCGGACAACGTCCGCTGCGTGATGCTGCCGTCGGAATATACCTCGCAAGCCTCGCTCGACGATGCCGAAGCGGTCGCCAAGGCGCTGGGCTGCCGCTACGACTACGTGCCTATTTCCGGGCCGCGCGCGGCGGTGACCGAGGCGCTCGCGCCGCTTTTCGAAGGCACCAAGCCCGACCTCACTGAGGAGAACATCCAGTCCCGCCTGCGCGGCCTGCTCCTCATGGCGCTGTCCAACAAGTTCGGCGAAATGCTCCTGACCACGGGCAACAAGTCCGAGGTCGCGGTAGGCTATGCCACGATCTACGGCGACATGGCAGGGGGCTACAACCCGATCAAGGACCTTTACAAGACTCGCGTGTTCGAAGCCTGCCGCTGGCGCAACGACAACCATCGGGACTGGATGATGGGGCCTCGGGGCGAGGTCATCCCAACCCGCGTGATCGAGAAACCGCCCAGCGCGGAACTGCGCGACGACCAGAAGGACAGCGACAGCCTGCCCCCCTACGAGGTGCTCGACCCGATCCTCGAGGGGCTCGTGGACCATGAGTTGTCTGTGGCCGAACTGGTCGCCCGCGGCTTTGATCGCGACACCGTGAAGCGGATTGAACACCTGATTTTCATCAGCGAATACAAACGCTTCCAGTCGGCGCCCGGGGCACGGCTGACGATGCGGAGCTTCTGGCTCGACCGCCGCTACCCGATCGTGAACCGCTGGCGCGACAAGACCTGAGGGAAGAATCCCGGTTTTCCCTGGATTTTCGGGAACAAACGGTCCCCGGCCCCGTTTTCATCACCTTCGACGCTGATGAAACGAAACCGGAACATGAACTGATGCCCACGCGCACCGACATCCATGCGAGACCTCTGCCCCGGCGGCCACTGCGGCGCGACGGGCTGGCCTTGGTTACACTGGGTCTCGTGGGGATCGGAACGCTTGTTGCCTCGGGTGGTGCCGCCGTCACAGGTTCCGCGCCACTCATCGTGTTTCTTGTTCTTCCTGTGATGCTCGGCGTTGCATTTTTAGCGGTGAGTTACGGGTCTGCCCGGACCGAGCGCCGCATCGCGACGGTCGACATGCTGGGCGTCGAGGCCGGGGTGTTTGGTCTGCTTCCCTGGGACCAGATCGCACGGATTGAACGGCGCGCGCCAGACTGGCTGCGTGAAGAGGCCCTGATCGTGCGCCCAAAAGACGGGCACGACGCGCGGCGCGTGATCCATATCGGCCGGTCGGCCCGCGCGCCCGAAGACGTGGTGCGCGACGTGCTGGAGGTTTTGGAAGAAGCCGGGATGCGCGCCTCCTACGTGGACGCGAGGGCCCCGACCGAACGCCCGGTCTGGGCGGTCACGACGGCGAAACGTCCTGCGCGGCAGCGTCCCCCGAGCCTGAAAGCCCTGCCCGCGTCCGCATGATGTGGTTGCCGATGTAGGTGGCGATTTGCTCGTCGCCGCCGTGCTCGCGCTTGCGAAACACCTCGTATCGCATGGAGACATAGCCGCGGTCCGTGCGGCGCGACGGCGCCGCGCGCACGACTTCGCCCACCGCATAGATTTCGTCCCCCGGCAGGGTTGGCTTGAGCCACCGGACCTCGTCGACCCCCGACGCCCCCATGCTCGCCTCGTCCCAAACGCCCGCCTTCATGGCAAGATTGAAACAGACGAGCAGCGTCTGCCAGCCCGAGGCGATGAGCGTGCCGAAATGGCTTTGCGCGGCGGCCTCTTCGTCCAGGTGAAAGGGCTGCGGGTCCCAGTCGCGGGCAAAGCCGACGATGTCGTCACGGGTCAGGACTTGCGAACCGGTCGTGAAGGTGAAGCCGACCGGGAGGTCCTCGAAGTAATGTTGCATGAGATCACCCGATGTCGATGGTGCCGTCGGTGATGAACCCCGCGGTGCCCGCGAAGAGCGCCGCCGCAATCAGGATCCCGATGAGCAGGATGCCTGGCACGCGGCTCGCCACGCGCTGCATCGACCGCTTTTCGAACCGGCGCCCATAGATGAACAGAAGCACGGCGAGAGTGCTGGCCACCACCTGCCAGAGCAGGAAATGCGACAGGCCAAAGGCTCCCCCGCCTCCGCCGAAATCCAGAAACGCGCCCACGAAAGTCACGGTCCAGGCCAGAAGCCCGAGGCGAAAGATCGAGGTCTCACTCATGGTGCAACTCTGACATCCCCTGCTGCCCGCGCAATATGAAAACCCTTGCTTTCGCCATGTAACCTGACGCTAACCGAGTGTCACGTCCAGAAACATCATGAGGACGAGGCCGATCATGAGACCCGTGGTCGCACGGTTCTGGTGGCCATGGCGGTGCGTTTCGGGGATGATTTCGTGGCTGATGATGAACATCATGGCACCTGCGGCAAAGGTCAGTCCCCAGGGAAGTAGCGCCTCGGACACCGTGACCGCGATCACCCCGATCAGCCCACCGACGGGTTCGATAAGACCGGTCAGAAGCGCGATGAAAAAGCTCTGTCCCTTGGAATAGCCCAGCCCCCGCAGGGCAACCGCGACCGCCAGCCCCTCGGGCGCGTTCTGAAGCCCGATGCCCGTGGCCAGCGACAGGCCATTGGCCACGTTTCCGCCGCCGAAACCGACGCCGACCGCCATGCCCTCGGGAAAGTTGTGGATCGTGATCGCGATGACGAAGAGCCAGATCCGTGACAGCGCGCCGGGGTCCGCGCCCTCGGGCCCGACGATGAAATGCTCGTGGGGCAGAAAAGCGTTCATCGCCCAGACGACGACGGCACCCAAGAGCACGCCGCCCACGGCGATCCCCGCCGCGATCCAGACCGAACCTGACCGCTCTTCGGCAAAGGCGATCCCCGGAAGGATCAGCGAAAAGAACGAGGCCGAGATCATGACTCCCGCCGCAAAGCCCAGAAGCGTGTCCGACCATTGCCGCGAGATTGTCTTGCCAAAGAGCACGGCCAGGGCCCCGACCCCGGTCATAAGCCCCGCGCCAAGGCTCGCGAGCAATCCGATTGCGATGATACTCATGCGCAATCCCTGCGCGTTTCGTCACGTCGCCGCAAGCCCGCGTTGTGCGAAGGCACCATGCCCGCTAAGAAAAATCGAAACGGGAGGAAAGAATGGCCGTCATCACCAGCATCGAGGACCTCAAGCGCCTCTACCGCCGTCGCGTGCCGAAGATGTTCTACGACTATTGCGAAAGCGGCTCATGGACCGAGCAGACGTTCCGCGAGAACTCGTCCGACTTCGACGACATTTATCTGCGGCAAAGGGTGGCCGTGGATATGACGAACCGAACGACACGCACCAAGATGATCGGTCAGGACGTGGCGATGCCGGTCGCGCTCGCCCCCGTGGGCCTGACGGGCATGCAGTCGGCGGATGGCGAGATCAAGGCGGCGCGGGCGGCGGAAAAATTCGGCGTGCCCTTCACGCTCTCCACCATGTCGGTCTGTTCGATCGAGGATGTGGCGGCGCATACCTCCGCGCCCTTCTGGTTCCAGCTCTACGTGATGCGCGATCAGGATTACCTCAGACGCCTCATCCAGCGGGCCAAGGACGCGAAGTGCTCGGCGCTCGTGCTGACGCTCGATCTGCAAATCCTGGGCCAGCGGCACAAGGACCTCAAGAATGGCCTGTCGGTGCCGCCGAAACCGACGCCTGCGAACATCCTGAACCTCTCGACGAAATGGCGTTGGGGCAAGGACATGCTGGGCACGAAACGCCGCACGTTCGGCAACATCGTGGGCCACGCCAAGGGCGTCGAAAGCCTCACCTCACTCATGCACTGGACCGCCGAGCAATTCGACCCGCGCCTCGACTGGCAGAAGGTCGAGGAGATCCGCGACCTCTGGGGCGGCAAGCTTATCCTCAAGGGGATCATGGAACCCGAGGACGCCACCATGGCCGCGAAAATCGGCGCGGATGCCATCGTTGTGTCAAACCACGGCGGGCGGCAGCTGGACGGCGCGCTGTCCTCGATCCGGGCGCTCGACCCGATCCTGCAGGCGGTGGGCGATCAGGTCGAGGTGCATCTGGACAGCGGCATCCGCTCGGGTCAGGACGTGCTCAAGGCCGTCGCGATGGGCGCGACCGGCACCTACATCGGGCGTGCCTTCATCTACGGGCTGGGCGCGATGGGCGAGGCGGGCGTGACCCGCGCGCTCGAGATCATCCACAAGGAACTCGACGTTTCCATGGCGTTTTGCGGCCATCGGGACATCAACGCCGTCTCGCGCGACATCCTGCGCGTGCCGCAGGATTTCTCGGGCCGCTGGGCATAGCGACCCACCGCGCCGATCCCGCCGGAGGCGGGGCGGCGCAATCCCTGCGCGGGCGCAAGCCCGCTCCATGCGGTAACGCGACGCGCGCAAGGCCAACCATACAAGGCCCGAGCCACCACTTTTCCCTTCCCAAACCCACGATTCCCCACTATACGCGCGCACTCATGCGGGGTTGCAGCCTTGGAGGAACCCCGCCCTAACTCAACTGGAGAACCAATCATGGCTCGTGAAGTACCCGATTTTCACGCCACGGTACGGACGGGGACTGGCAAGGGCGCCGCTCGTCAGGCACGTCGCGACGGCCTCGTACCCGGCATCGTCTATGGCGGCGGCAAGGACCCGCTTCCGATCAACATGCCCTTCAACGTCCTGTTGAAGTCGCTCAAGCAAGGCCGGTTCCTGTCGACCCTCTTCAACCTCAAGGTTGAAGGCGAGGACGACGTCCGCGTCATCTGCCGCTCGGTGCAGCGCGACGTGGTCAAGGACCTTCCCACCCACGTCGATTTCCTGCGTCTGAAGCGTGACTCGCGCATCAACCTCTTCATCCACGTGACCTTCGAGAACGAAGACAAGGCTCCCGGCCTCAAGAAGGGTGGCGTGCTCGTCACCGTCCGTCCGGAAGTCGAGCTTTCGGTCATCGCGGGCGATATTCCGGATCACATCACCGTGGACCTCACCGGCCGTCAGGTCGGCGACGTCATCCACATCTCCGACGTGACCCTGCCGGCCGGCGCGAAGCCGACCGTGGATCGTGACTTCGTCATCGCCAATATCTCGGCCCCGTCGGGCCTGCGCTCGTCTGGCGCGGACGAGGAAGAAGACGCCGAAGAGGCGACCGAAGAGGCGTAAGCCCTTCGTCACCACGACACGTGAAACGGGGCGCCGATCAGCGCCCCGTATTCATTTTTCACACCTTTGCAGCACGATGACCTCGCCGGTGGAGCCCCATGGCATGTAGGTCATGTTGTTTTTCGACATTCCGTCAAAGATCGCCTTCACGTCCGAGGCCGGGTATTGCCTGGTGTGAATCTCCATCACGAGCATCCTCACGCAGGGCGGCCAGGGCTGCTGGCACAGCTCGCGTTCCGCCCCTTCGACATCCATCGACACGACCGTAGGCTGGTATTCCTCGAGCAGCTCCGAGAGCTTCAGCGCGGGCACCTCGACCACCTTGTGCGCGGGGGTCGCATCTGTGGCAAGGCCCGAGGCCCAGAACGCCTGTTTCTGCTCGAACCGCACCGTGCCGCCCGCATAGCTATCCGCCACCACGGCGGCGTGCAGAAGCTCGGTCGCGCCCATGCCGTTTCGGTCGAGATTCTCGCGCAGCGCCTCGATCATCGCCGGGTTCGCCTCGACCGAGATCACGTTGTCCGCACCGGCAAGCTGGCCTGCATTGATCGACACGAAGCCGGCCCCCGCCCCGATGTCGAGCACCCGGTCCCCCGCCTGCACGTGCCGCCGGATCGCGCGGCTTTCGTTGATTTCGTAGCGCCCGGAATTCAATGCCTCGCGCAGTTTGGCGGTCAGCGCATGGTTCGGCACCCTGAGCGCGATGTCTCCAATCCTGAACTGTGCCATGCCGCCTGCCCCCGCTTGCCAGTCGCCTCACCGGTCCTCGCCTTGGCAACCGTCGTCGCCTGCCCTAGGTTTGCGCCGATACTAGGCGGGCTTGTGCGCCGCTCCAACCCTCACCACGCGCGAACCCGGAGGCGCCCATGAAACTTTTCGTAGGCCTTGGCAATCCCGGTGCGAAATACGCGGGAAACCGGCACAACATCGGCTTCATGGCGCTGGACCAGATCGCCTCGGATCACGGCTTTGCACCGTGGCGCGGCAAGTTTCAGGGATCGGTGAGCGAGGGCACGCTGGACGGCGAAAAGGTGATCCTGCTCAAGCCCGAGACCTTTATGAACCTGTCGGGACAGTCGGTGGGCGAAGCGATGCGGTTCTACAAGCTCGAACCGCAGGACGTGACCGTGTTTCACGACGAGCTGGACCTGCCGCCCTTCAAGGTCAAGCTCAAGACCGGCGGCGGCCACGCGGGGCACAACGGGTTACGCTCGATCCACCAGCATATCGGCGAGGCCTATCACAGGGTCCGGCTGGGCGTCGGGCATCCCGGGCACAAGGACCGCGTGTCGGGATACGTCCTGTCGGATTTCGCCAAGCAGGAAGAGAAATGGCTCGACGACCTGATGCGTGGCGTGTCCGACGGTGCGCCTTTCATCGCCAAGGGGGACGGGGGCAAGTTCACCAACGCGGTTGCGCTGCGCACTGGCGGGGCCAAGAAACCCAAGGCCGAGAAGCCCGCGAAACCCACCCCGACGGACCTGCCCCGGTCGGAACCGGCCGCACCCACCGACACGACCACCGATACACGGGCTCGCCCTTCACCGCGCGGGTCCTGACGATCCTTGGCGGGATGAGCGACCATCCCGGCGCGGTCTTCAACCGGATGCGCGGTTGGGAGGGCGATGTGAGCTATGCGGGCCATTCGCTGCCGCTGCGGCTTCTGGGAGGGCTACACGCGCTGGTCCTGTCCGGGCGCGCCCCGACGCTCGCCGCACATTATCCGCCGAACCCCGCGCCGGATGGCGCGGACCTTGCCACGGCGCTCGCCCGGACCATTGAGGTGCAGGAGGACGCCCTTCTCGACGCTCTCACCTCTGCCCCGCAGACGAACGAGGTGCGCCGGGCCGCCGTCCTGATCGCCGTCGGGCACCTTCTGACTGCTCGTCACGGGCTACCCATCGCGTTGTCGGAACTCGGGGCGAGCGCCGGGCTGAATCTCATGTGGGACCGGTTCGCGCTGAACACACCCTTCGGGACCTATGGACCGGAGGACGCGGCGCTGACGCTCGCGCCTGATTGGACCGGTCCCTGTCCGCCGCGCGCGGCGCCACGCGTGGTCGATCGCCGTGGTGTCGATCTGTATCCGATGGATCCGCGCGACCCGGCGGATCGCCTGCGGCTCCTGTCCTATCTCTGGGCCGACCAGCCGGATCGGATCGCCCGGACCGAAGCCGCCATCGCAGCCTTCGATGCCACTGTGGATCGGGGAGATGCAGCACAATGGCTGGCGGATCGGCTCGCAGCAGGACCGGCAAAGGCCGCCCTGCACCTCGTCTATCACACGGTCGCCTGGCAGTATTTCCCGGAAACGACCAAGGCCACTTGTCGCACCACACTCGAGACCGCCGGGCAGAAGGCCACGCCCGAGAGCCCGCTCGCGCGGCTCGGGATAGAGGTGGACGACAGGCCCGGGGACGGCGCGGCCATCACGCTCACCACTTGGACCGGCGGTGCAGGCGTGACCGAAGAGCTGGGCCGGGTCGATTTTCACGGGCGCTGGCTGCGCTGGCAACTGGACGCAGACTGACGCAGCCGCCATAGTCCCAAGGATCGGTGGGGGAATACCATGCGTCGCATCATCCTTCGGGTTCTTCTGGTCATCGTGGTCGGCGTCGCGGCGTTGGGTCTCCTCAAGAGGGAAGAGATCGCGCGGCTCATGGCCGTGAACACGCTCTTTGACGCGGACCGGATCGTCGGCAACTTCTCGAACATGGATACGCTTTTCCGGACCGCGCACGTGGTGTCGCCGGCGGCGGCAATCTCACCCCTGCCCGAGGGCCCTTGGATGGAGCTGCCGGACGGCGTGGCCGACTGGCTTGCCCGGCGCAACACGACCGGCATCGTGATCCTGTCCGGCGGCGCGATCGTCTACGAGGACTATTTCCTCGGGACCGAGGCCACAGACCTGCGCATCTCGTGGTCGGTGGCCAAGAGCTTTCTCTCTGCCCTTCTGGGCATTCTCATCGACGAGGGCGCCATTGCGAGCCTCGACGAGCCCGTTGTGACCTATGCGCCGGCGCTGCGCGGCTCGGCCTATGAGACCGCCACGATCCGGCAGGTGGCGCAGATGTCCTCGGGCGTGGTCTTTGACGAGGACTACCTGGACTTCTGGTCCGACATCAACCGAATGGGCCGGGTTCTGGCGCTTGGCGGGTCGCTCGACGACTTCACCGCGGACCTGACCGAAACCCGCGGCGCACCGGGCGAGGACTGGCTTTATGTCTCCATGGACACGCATGTTCTGGGCATGGTGATCCGGGGCGCGACCGGGCGCGACGTGCCATCGCTCATGGGCGAAAAGATCATCGGGCCGCTCGGCGTCCAAAGCCGGGCCTACTATGTCACCGACAGTGAAGGCGTGGCATTTGCTCTGGGCGGGCTCAACATGATGACCCGCGACTATGCGCGCTTTGGCCAGATGATCGCGCAGGATGGCAGGTGGCAGGGGCGTCAGATCGTTCCCGCTGGCTGGATCGACGACGCCCTGTCACCCAGCGCCCCCACCGTCCAAGGCGAGTCGCAATATGGCCTGCAATGGTGGCTGCCCGCCGACGCGCGCCCCGGCGAAGCCTTTGCCATTGGCGTCTATGGGCAATATATCTGGATCGACCGGGCCGAGGATGTCGTGATCGCGATCAATGCGGCGGACCAGAACTTTGAGGACCCCGGGGTCTTTGAGGAAAACATAGACGTGTTACGGCAAATCACCCGAGCAGCGCAGCAAGTGCGTTGAGATAGGACGACGTATGAAAGCCGAACCGATCAAACCGATCAATGTGCTGGGCGGAACGCTGCTCATGTGTTCCGATGCCCCCAAGACAGGATATTTCCGCGACGGCTACTGCAACACCTGCGCCGCGGATCGGGGCAACCACACGGTCTGCGCCATCATGACAGCAGAGTTCCTCGCCTATTCGAAATACGTTGGAAACGACCTGTCGACCCCCCTGCCCGAGTTCAACTTTCCCGGACTGAAGCCCGGCGACCAGTGGTGCCTCTGCGCCTCGCGGTTCCTCCAGGCCCATGACGAAGGCTGCGCGCCCCGCGTCAGGCTCGAGGCCACCCATGGCCGCGCTCTCGAAGTCGTCTCGCTCGCCATCCTCGAACAGCACGCGATCTGAGACGGAACCTTTCAGATCGTGTCGCGTTTCGACCGGAGCACATGGGAAATGTGCACCGGAGATCACCCAATGAACGCCCGCATCTTGCCATTCCTACTTGCCCTATCGGTCACCGCCGCGAGCACCGGACTGGTCACGGCCCAAGAGGCGAACGGATTACGCGCGCAAGGGATCGTCGAGATCGACACAGGCTCGGTCGAGGCCCAGGGCATTTCGCATCTCTACGATCAGGGCTTCGACGTCTTCCGCATCATCCAGACCTCGGATGGCAGCTACGTCTTCCATGCCTCGAGCGGGGCTTATGGCCGGGTTCTCGTTCTCGATGCGGGTGGAGAAATCTTGTCCGACGACGTGTTCGAAACGGAAACCGACGCGGGAACGATCGCGCGCATCTGACGGCCCGATAAGGACGCGGCGGGTCATCCGGTATTTTTTGGCCCTCACCTCTGCCTTCATCAATATTCAAGCTCAGATCGGTTTCCTCAAAGTCAACCTCTCATCACCTTATGATACTACTAGTATATTTTAATTCTTTATTTTCATTTTTTTCTGGAACTTGTTCGATAGAGGCGTGTTGGTGGCTGGTAAGACGGAGCAGACGAGCGTCTCGTCGGCCCACCAACCCAAGTCGCCTTGGACCAGATCGTTGCTGAAAGCGATGAGACGGGCCGGCGACAAACCGACAGGAAAGATTCCCATGAAAAAGACAACTCTCATCCTCGCCACCGTGTCCGCCTTTGCCCTTGGCGCCCCGGCCTTCGCCCAGAGCAACATGGCCCCCATGACCTGTGAAGATCAGGGCTGCTCGGCTGCCGAAGCCGCGCTGATGACCAACGGCATGGCGATGCTGGAAGCCGACGGCTACACCGTCGAGCGCGTGGTCGTTCACACCGACAACACCGTAACTCTTTATGGCACTTCGGATGCTGGCAACCGCCAGATCACCCTGGGCGCTGGCGGCGAAGTGATGGCGGACGCTATGGTCGACAGCGACGAAACCACCGAGGTGCCCGGATCGGCCACGGCTGAAAGCGGCATCCTGATCGAAATGGAGAGCGACGTCGATGAATCCTCGGCGGCCCTGTCCACCGATCTTTCGGGTGCCGTGTCGGGTGATGCAGCGGGCGAAGGTGGCAATGCTGCCGCGGACGCCGGCGCTGCGGTCTCCGGCGACCTTTCGGTGACTTCGGACGGTGACAGCGGTGCGGCAGAGGCGGGCGTGTCGTCCGAGACGGACACCGGCATTTCGATCGACGCCAACAACTGATCTGATACCATCATTATACATTGATGGCACATCGAGAGCGGCGAATTATCGCCGCTCTTTTTAATTTTCACCACAGTTCGAACAGTTCTCAGCCATTACTTGAATAACCTCTGAAACTCATTCTGTATTAATATCGTTTCTTTTGCATCGGACCCGTTCAAAGGTCCCCCTCGGAACGCCAATGACGGCCACCGCGACAAGGGAACCCAGGGTCAGGGCACGACAGGTGCCTGACTGAAAAAGGAGCTACCACCATGAAACGCTTTGCAACCATGACCGCTGTCGCCCTTCTCGCGGGCACCGCTGCCATTGCCGATACGACTGCGGCCCAGTTGAATCAAGACGTCTATGCCATGGGCATGGCGACGCTGCAGGAAGATGGCTATGACGTGAACCAGGTTCGTCAGGACCAGTCCGGTTCGCTGACCTTCACGGCGAGCAACGAAACCAATGGCCGGATCCTGATCATGGGCGACGATGGTGACGTCATGTCGGACACGATGGTCGACCTTCAGGGCGGCGCCATGGTGCAGGCGATGGGGTCGGAAGACAATGATGAGGGATCGCTCGCCGTGGGCGCGAACGGTGGCCTTGCTGCCTCGACCATGACGGACTCAGACGACGATGAAGCCTCGGCTTCGGTCGGTCTCGACGGCGGTCTCGACGTCGGCGTGTCGGGGTCCAACGACGGTGACTCCGGCGCGATTTCGGTCGGCACCGGCGGTAGCCTCGGCGTCTCGGCCAGCGGGTCCGACGGCGCGGACTCCGGCTCCGTCGGCATCGGCATTGATGGCGGCCTCGGCCTCGGCATCATGGGCGACTCGTAAGTCCGCAAGACCGAAATTACGGTCTGAACAAGAAGTGGCGCCGCATATCGCGGCGCCACTTTGCATGTTCCAGAGCCAAAATGCCGCCTCGATCCGTGGCGGCAAGTGGCAACGTCCTAGCTCACGAGACCCGACATATCCGTGCCTAGCGCCTTGGCCACCGTGAAGATGTCCTTGTCGCCGCGTCCGCAGAGGTTCATCACCAGCAGGTGATCTTTGGGGTAGTCCCCCGCGACCTTCATCACATGGCCCAGCGCGTGAGACGGTTCGAGCGCGGGAATGATACCCTCGGTCTGGCAGAGCAGTTGGAACGCCTCGAGCGCTTCGGTATCCGTGACCCAGACGTATTTCGCGCGTCCGGTGTCGTGCAGCCACGAGTGCTCCGGCCCGATGCCGGGATAATCAAGACCCGCCGAGATCGAATGGCCTTCGAGGATCTGACCGTCTTCGTCCTGCAGCAGATAGGTCCGGTTGCCGTGCAGCACGCCGGGGCGCCCGCCGGTGAGCGAGGCGCAATGTTCCATATTGTCATCGACGCCCTTGCCGCCGGCCTCGACCCCAATGATCTCGACCTCCTTGTCGTCAAGGAAGGGGTAGAACAGGCCCATGGCGTTGGACCCGCCGCCGATTGCCGCGACCAGGGTGTCGGGCAGACGGCCCTCGGCCAGCATCATCTGTTCGCGGGTTTCCTTGCCGATGATCGACTGGAAATCGCGCACCATCGCCGGATAGGGATGCGGACCGGCCACCGTGCCGATGCAGTAGAAGGTGTCGCGCACGTTGGTCACCCAATCGCGCAGCGCGTCGTTCATCGCATCCTTGAGCGTGCCGCGGCCGGAGGTCACCGGCACCACATCGGCGCCAAGCAGCTTCATCCGGAACACGTTCGGCGCCTGCCGTTCGACGTCATGGGCGCCCATGTAAACGATGCACTTGAGGCCGAACTTGGCACAGACCGTGGCGGTGGCCACCCCGTGCTGACCGGCACCGGTTTCCGCAATGATCCGGGTCTTGCCCATGCGACGGGCGAGGATGATCTGGCCCAGCACGTTGTTGATCTTGTGCGCGCCGGTGTGATTGAGCTCGTCCCGCTTGAGATAGATCTTGGCCCCGCCCAGACGTTCGGTCAGGCGCTCAGCAAAGTAGAGCGGCGAGGGACGGCCGACGTAATGGGTCCAGAGGTGGTTCATCTCGTCCCAGAAGCTCTGGTCCGTCTTGGCCTTCTCATACTCCGCTTCCAGATCGAGGATCAGCGGCATCAGCGTCTCGGACACGAAGCGCCCGCCAAAGTCGCCGAAGCGGCCCTTTTCATCGGGACCCTTCATGAAGGAATTGAACAGATCGTCGGCCATTTTGCCCTCCAGATACATTGGCCGTTCCTAGCCTTTGCCCCCCTTTGGCGCAAGGACCGACAACGGCGGGATCGCCAGTCGAAGCGGCCCCGGGAAAAATTTGTAGCTTTCAAGATATTTTCCACGGATCATAAAGTGGATTCGGGAAGCTCCCGGATCGACACGGGAGGAAACCATGAAACATCTGAGAACCAGCGTTGCGGCGCTGGCGATGCTGCCCTGCGCGGCCATCGCCTCGCCCGAAGCCTGCGAGAACGCCGCGGGCCTGTCGCTCGAGGGTGGCAAGATCACCGGCGCGACCTATGCACCCAAGGGTGAGGAAAGCCCGCTCGACCACTGCATCGTGACCGCGACCATTGCCGAGCGGACGGGGACGGACGGCAAGCCCTATGCCATCCGGTTCGAGCTGCGGCTGCCAGACGACTGGACCGGCGCGCTCGTGCACCAGTTCAACGGCGGCAATGACGGCGAGGTCAAACCCGCACTCGGCACGATCGCCGGGCTTGCACCGGGAGACGGCGCGCTGGCGCGTGGCATGGCGGTCGTGTCCTCCGACGCGGGCCATGCCGGGGACGCGAACCCCGAGGCCGGTCTGGCTGGATCGAACCTCTTCGGGAAAGACTTCGAGGCGCGCAAAAACTATGGTTACGCGGCGGTGCCGCAGGTGCAGATGGCGGCGGAGGCGCTGACCACCGCTTACTATGAGCGCGACATCGACTACCGTTACGGGATGGGGGTCTCGAACGGGGGACGTCACGCGATGGTGGCGGCGAGCCGCATGGGCGACACCTTCGACGGGCTGCTTGCGGGCTTTCCCGGCTTCAACCTGCCCCGCGCGGCGATCCAGCATGCCTGGGACGTGCAAGCGTTCCTGTCGGTCGGCGATACGCTTCCCGGTGCCTTCAGCCGCGAGGAGATGGGCGTTGTCGCGGCCAGCATCGTGGCGGCCTGCGACGGGCTGGACGAGGCCGAAGATGGCCTCGTGCTCGACCCGATGGGGTGCCAGAGCGCCTTTGATCCCGCGTCGATGATCTGCGCCGAGGGACAGAACAGCGACTGCCTGTCCGCGGACAAGGTCGCGGCGCTGGAGAAAATCCACGCCGGTCCGACCGACAGCGCGGGCAACGCGCTCTATTCCGACTGGGTGTGGGATCCGGGCATCGCCTCGGGCGGCTGGCGGTTCTGGAAGCTGGAAAGCCCGGTTCCGCCGTGGGAGCAACAGCCGATCATCGCCGTCATGGGCGCCGGATCACTGGCGCAGGTGTTCTCGACCCCGCCCAGCGACGTGGGCGGATCGCCCGCCGAGTTGCAGGCGTTCCTGACGTCCTACGACTTCGACCAAGAGGCGCCGAAGGTGACGGCAACGTCAGAGGCATTCCCAGAAAGCGCGGTCGAGTTGATGACTCCGCCCGACATGGATGACCCCATGCTGGCCGACTTCGTGGCCGCCGGTGGCAAGCTCGTGATCTTCCACGGCTCGGCTGACCCGGTGTTCTCGATCCTCGACACCTGCAGCACGGACCGGGAGGACCGGCCCCCGATGCCTTTGACCTGCTCACGGTTCTGACCGACTGGGTCGAGGACGGCACCGCCCCCGGCCCGGTCACGGCCACCGTGCGCGCGGACAACCAGGAGGCGCCGGAAGCGGTACGGGGCGAGACGCGACCGCTTTGCCTCTACCCCGAGGTCGCGCGCGCGTCGGGCGACGGATTTGCCTGCGAGTAACCGGCGACGAGATCGGGGCGCGGTCATCCGCGCCCCTTTCGTCACGACAGGACCAGCGTCGGACGCGCCATGGCCAACCGCACAGGATTTCGGTTGCAGAAGATCACCATGTCGTCGCCGTTTTCGACCGCCTGAAAGCCGCGCTTCTTGATTTCCGACAGGAAGCGTTCGCGACCGATGGAGGACTGAACCTCGCTCACCGACCGCTTGATCACGCCGCCGGAAAGTGCCGTTTTGCAGGAGAACGTCCGGTCGAGCCAAAGCTCGGCGGAGGTCTTGGGGGTGGGAGTTTGAATGAAGTCTTTCATGCCCCCACTACGGGCGATTCTGGTAAAGGCGCGGTTAACCCTGACCCGCCTCAGAGCAGCTTCTTCATGCCCACGTGACTCGCGACGAATCCGTGCCGCGCATAGAAGGCATGGGCCCGGTCGCGCTGCACCTTGGAGGTAAGCTGGATCCGCACCGCGCCAGCGGCGCGCGCCCGCGCCTCGGCGTCCGCGAGCAGAGCCGCCCCGATCCCCTGCCCGCGCAGGTCGTCCCGCACCCGGACGCCTTCCAAAACGGCGCGACAGGACGCGGTGAGAGACAGGCCATGCAGGATCGACAACTGGTAGGTGGCGGCCACCCCCACCCCGTCGCGGGCCACGAAAAGCTGCGTGTTGCCCTCGGCCAGCATCACGGCATAGGCAGCTTGCGCCGCATCTTCGCCAAGTATGACATCGCCAATCGCATCGGCGGCGAGCAGCGCCACGACTCCGGCCACATCGGCCGTCGTCGCGGCGGCAAAGATCATCCCGCCGCCTCGATAAATGCGCGCATGAGGGCAGCGTCCTTGACCCCGGGCGCGCTTTCCACACCCGACGCAGTGTCGACCTGCCGCGCGCCGGTCATGCGGATCGCGAGCGCCACGTTGGCGGGTGTCAGCCCACCGGCGAGCATCCAGGGTTTCGTCCAGTGACGCCCGGCGAGCAGCCGCCAGTCAAAGGCAATGCCATTGCCGCCCGGCAGCACCGCACCCTTGGGAGCCTTGGCATCGACAAGGATCTGGTCGGCCACGTCCATGTAGTCGTCGAGCTTCGCCACGTCCTCTGGACCGGCGATGCCCACGACCTTTATCACCGGCAAGCCGTAGCGGGCACGGATCTCGGCCACCCGCTCGGGGATTTCCTTGCCATGAAGCTGAAGCATGTCGAGCGGCACCTGCCCCACGATGTCGTCCAGCGTCGCATCGTCGGCATCGACCACCAGCGCGACCTTGGCCACGCCCGGCGGCACCTCGGTGGCGAGCGCGGCGGCCTCGGCGGGGGTCACGTAGCGCGGTGACTTCGGAAAGAAGTTGAACCCGAGATAAAGCGCGCCCGCAGACACAGCGTCTCTGACGGCCTCGGGACTCGTCAGCCCGCAGATCTTCACCTTGGCCATGATGTCAGCGCGGCGGTTCGAGCAGCGCCAGAACCTCGTCCTCGGGCTTGGCGTGCTGGCGCTTGAGGTCCTGCACTTCGGTAGCGAGCTTGACGGCGGCGCTCTTGGCCCGGCGCCCTTCGGCGCGGTGCTTGTGCACGGCAAGCGCGGCGAGAAACGCGTAGCGAATGTAACGCATGGGATGCGGCCTTTCAGTTCCGGGGTCGGTTCCGGGTCAGTTCCCGTTCAGACGGTCACGCAGGAGCTTGCCGGTCTTGAAGAAGGGAACGTGCTTTTCGTCCACATCAACCGATTCACCCGTGCGCGGGTTCCGTCCCAGTCTGGCATCCCGCTTCTTGACTGAAAAGGCACCGAAGCCGCGCAATTCGACGCGGTCGCCCTTGGCCATCGCGTCGATGATTTCCTCGAAGATCGTGTTCACGATCCGCTCGACGTCGCGCTGGTACAGGTGCGGATTTTCGTCCGCGATCTTCTGGATAAGCTCCGAACGGATCATTCCGATATCCCCCCGACAGGACTGGTCGGCGCTTGTTGGCAGCGCGCCGCTCTCATGGTGACTATAGGAGCATTAACGTAGTCGCGAAACAGCGCCGTTCATCCCCCCGACGAAAAATTCGCCGGATTTTGCCGATTTTTCCATGGAAAACCGGGCTCTTAGACAGGAAGGCATCGGATTTCCGGCGTCGCGGGTCCGAAGGCACAGGGCCGAAGCCCCTGATTCGGAGCTGTGGCGCCCCCAAGCGGAGCCAAAGAAAAACGGCCCCGGATCGCTCCGGGGCCGTCACCGTCAGATCGCGAGATCCGATCAGTCTTTCTTGCTGAGCGCGGCGCCCAGGATGTCGCCGAGCGAAGCACCCGAGTCGGACGAGCCGAACTGTTCCACGGCTTCTTTCTCTTCCGCGATTTCCCGGGCCTTGATCGAGAGGCCGAGGCGACGCGACTTGGAGTCCACGTTGGTGACGCGCACGTCGACGTGGTCGCCGGTCTGGAAGCGCTCGGGGCGCTGTTCGGCACGGTCACGCGACAGGTCGGAGCGGCGGATGAAGGACTTCATGCCTTCGTATTCCACTTCGATGCCGCCGTCCTCGATCGCGGTCACGGTCACGGTGATCACGTCACCGCGCTTCACGCCGCCCACGACGTCGGCGAACTGGTCACCGTCGAGCGCTTTGATCGAGAGCGAGATACGCTCCTTGTCGGTATCGACTTCGGTGACCACGGCCTTGACCACGTCGCCCTTGTGGAAGTTCTGGATGGCGTCTTCGCCACGCTGATCCCACGAGATGTCCGACAGGTGGACCATGCCGTCGATGTCGTTGTCGAGGCCGATGAACAGACCGAATTCGGTGATGTTCTTGACTTCGCCTTCGACCTGCGTGCCCTCTGGATGGGTCTCGGCAAAGACTTCCCACGGGTTGCGCATGGTCTGCTTGAGACCGAGCGACACGCGGCGTTTCGCCTGGTCGATCTCGAGAACCATGACTTCCACTTCCTGCGAGGTCGAAACGATCTTGCCGGGGTGGACGTTCTTCTTGGTCCAGGACATCTCGGACACGTGAACGAGGCCCTCGACACCGGCTTCCAGCTCAACGAATGCGCCGTAGTCGGTGATGTTGGTGACACGACCGGTGTGCACCGATTCCAGCGGGTATTTCGCGGCGACCAGATCCCACGGATCTTCCTGAAGCTGCTTCATGCCCAGCGAGATGCGATGGGTCTCCTTGTTGATCTTGATGACCTGCACCTTGATCGTCTCGCCGATCGAGAGGATCTCGGACGGGTGGTTCACACGGCGCCAGGCCATGTCGGTCACGTGCAGCAGGCCGTCAACGCCGCCCA
>LULQ01000437.1_pt1 | contig 40103 bp, 44 predicted proteins | sample 728091 | NCBI WGS metagenome assembly LULQ01 (sample SAMN03860285, study PRJNA289734) | marine metagenome | biome: seawater column; feature: ocean; material: water; isolation source: Red Sea water column Station 149 - depth 10m | place: Saudi Arabia: Red Sea | collected 2011-10-15 | depth 10 m
GCGACCGAGATCGTGAAAAGGATCGAGACCTACGCCAAGGACGACCCCTATTACTGGAAGGTGCCCGCCATCCTGCGCCGTATGGCCGAGGACGGCAGCACCTTTGCAGACCTGAACGATAAGTAAGCGATAAGGGAGGGCCGGATGGACCTGAGCTTCACGGACGAGGAAATCGCCTTCCGCGACGAAGTGCGGGCGTTTCTGGAGGAGAACTTGCCCAAGGACCTGTCCGAGAAGGTGCGGATCGGCGGCGAGTTGGACAAGGACGACATGGACCGCTGGCATGCGATCCTGAACGCCAAGGGCTGGCTCGCCTCGGGGTGGCCGGTCGAGTTCGGCGGTCCCGGCTGGTCGCCAGTCGAAAAGCACATTTTCGAGGAAGAAGCGGCCCGCGCCAACGCCCCCCGGATCGTGCCCTTCGGTCTCGCCATGCTGGGGCCGGTGCTGCAGAAATTCGGCTCGAAGGACCAGCAGGACGAGATCCTGCCCCGCATCCTCGACGGTCGCGACTGGTGGTGCCAGGGCTATTCTGAACCGGGCGCGGGATCGGACCTCGCGAGCCTCAAGACCCGCGCGGTGCGAGACGGCGACCACTACGTGATCAACGGGCAAAAGACCTGGACCACGCTGGGCCAGTTCGCCAACAAGATCTTCTGCCTCGTGCGCACGAAAACCGACGGCAAGCCGCAGGAGGGCATCAGCTTCATCCTCGTCGACCTCGACACCCCCGGCATCGAAATGCGCCCGATCAAGCTGATCGAGGGCGGATACGAAGTAAACGAGGTATTCTTTACCGACGTCCGCGTGCCGGTCGAGAACCTCGTGGGCGAGGAAAACCAGGGCTGGACCATCGCGAAATTCCTGCTCACCCACGAGCGGACCAATATCGCGGGCGTCGGCTTTTCGATGAAGGCGCTCGAGGAACTCAAGGCGCAGGCGCGGCGGATCAAGCGGGGCGGCAAGCCGCTCTTGGACAGCCCGCTCTTTGCCGCGCGCGTCGCGGATGTGGAGATCGAGCTCGAGGCGATGAAGATCACGAACCTCAGGATGCTCTACCGCGCCCAGACGCAGGGACAGCCGGGACCGGAAACCTCGATCCTCAAGATCAAGGGCACCGTGATCCGCCAGACGTTGAACGATCTGTCGCGCCGCGCCTTGGGGCCGGCAGCGGCCCCCTTCCCGTCCGAGGAGATGTTCGGCAACGCCGCCCTTGGCGAGCCGGAGGACGTCTATGCGGCGGCGAAATACTTCAACAACCGCAAGCTGTCGATTTTCGGTGGGTCGAATGAGATCCAGCGAAACATCCTGACCAAAGCCATGCTGGAGCTGTGAAATGGATTTTTCCCTGACCGAAGACCGCCGGATGCTGTCCGACAGCCTGAGCCGGTTTCTGGCCGACAAATACGCGATGGATCACCGGGGCAAGGTCGCCTACGACGCGCCGTTTCACGACGTGGCTCTGTGGGGCGAGATGGCGGAATTGGGTGTGCTCTATGCGCTTGCCCCCGAGGACGCGGGCGGGTTCGGCGGCGCCGGGTTCGACGTGACCACGGTGTTCGAGGCGCTGGGGCGCGGGCTGTGCCCCGAGCCGGTGCTGGGCGCGCTCATGGCGTCGAAGCTGCTCGCGGCGGCGGGAGCGGATCAAGCGGCACTCCTCGACGGGTCGCGCCGCTATGCCGTCGCGATCGGCGAACTCGATGCACCCTATGATCTGGAAGGGATCGAAACCGCCGTAACTGACGGCAAGCTGGCGGGCCGCAAATCCGTGGTCTACGGCGGCAACGACGCCGATGTGTTCCTTATCGCCGCCCGCTCCGGCGACAGGCTCGCGGTCTACGAGGTCGCGGCCTCGGACGCGCAGGTCACGGGTTATGGGCTGATCGACGGCGGCGGCGCGGCAGAACTCTTCCTCGACGCGACCCCCGGCACCTTGCTTCTGGACAATGCCGAGGCCGCGCTCACCGATGCGCTCGACGCCGGACGGCTCGCGCTTTGTGCCGAGGCGGTGGGGGCGATGGACGCCACGAACGAGATCCTCCTCGACTATCTGCGCACCCGCAAACAGTTCGGCGTGGCGATCGGCAAGTTTCAGGCGCTCCAGCACCGCGCCGTGGACGTCGTGACCGAGATCGAACAGGCGCGCTCGATCACCATTCTGGCCGCGAGCCGGATTGGCGAGGCGGACCAGTCGCGCGCCGTCTCCATGGCCAAGACGCTCGTCGGCCGCGCCGCCCGTCTGGTGGCAGAAGAGGCGATCCAGATGCACGGCGGCATCGCTATGACGTGGGAGGCGGCGGTGAGCCATTATGCCAAGCGGCTCGTCATGATCGACGCGCAATTGGGCGACGTGGATTTCCACCTCGAGCGGGTCATGGCCGGCTACGCCGCCTAAAGAGCAGGTCGTTGAGTGACGGCGCCCTGGCGGAGGAGACTTCGCCGGGGCGTTAACGTTTCGCGGCGTCGCGGACGGCGTAAGGTGCTGGGAACGCTAACATATTAAAGAATAAAGGATTCTAGGGTTCCAGAATGCCGGAATCCCGAAATGTCTGAAACGCCGCACCGGACCAGCGCCGAGCAACCAGCCCGCGACCGCCGCGTCCTGAGCGAACGGGATCAGCCCGACCGATATCGAAACACGCCGGTCCCGGTGGCGACCTTGCCGCCCCTGTCGTCCAAAACCACAGCCTCGGCAAAGAACGACCTGCGCCCGCCCCCGATCCGCCGGCCCTCGGCCACGAGCCGGTCGCCTTGTGGCACGGCAAGGTAGTTCACGTTGAGCGAGAGCGTCATGGCGAGCCGCCGGTCCTCCGCCGACCCGGTGAAGCAGCCGGCAAAGCCCATGACGGTATCGAGCAGCGTGGCGTAGACCCCGCCATGGGGGATCCCGTAACGGTTGCCCAGATGTTCACCCATCGGCAGCTCGAAACGCGCGAAATCCTCGGACCACTCCAAGATCCGGAACCCCACGAGGTTCTGGAACGGATAAGGTCTCTCGACCAGCGCCGGGTCGAGCGCCATCAGGAAGCAGGTCCCGACGCCACTGACCCGAGGGCACCGGACGACAGGTTCTGCGCCGCGCGTTTCAGGGGCTCGGCGTAGTTCTCCATCAACTCCTCCGGCGAGACAAGGAACGACGGCCCACCCACGTTCAGCCCGTAAATCCGGTCGCCGTTGAGCGAAAAGACCGGCACCGCGATCCCGTGGACCTCCTTGCGCCAGCCGCCGAAGCCGGTGCAAAGACCGAACCGCGCGTAGTCCTCGAGCGCCTTCTCGATGCTCTCCTGGATCCGGTCGCTGTCCTGGGGGCGCTCTTCCTTGGCCAGCTGCACGATATGCGCCCGTTCCGCCGCGCTCATCGCGACGAGGATGGAGCGGCCGATGGCCGAATGCATGATCGGAAGCCGCGCCCCGACGTTGATCGTCAGCGCCACGGTCTGCTGCGACCGGTGGACGGCGGTGTAGACCGCCGACAACCGGTGCTGCTCGGCCAATGCCGCCGTGATATGCGGGTTCGTTCCAAGATCGCAGAGCGCGCGCAATTCGCCTTGCGCCCTGTCGGCAATCTCCATCCCCGACAGAACGCCGTAACCCAGAGACAGGACACCCGCGCCCAGCCGGTAGGTCCCCGTGCGCTCGGAAAACACGAGGTAATCGAGCTTGCACAAGGTATGCGTGAGCCGCGAGATCGTCGGCTTCGGCAACCCGGTGCGCTGCGCGATTTCCTGATTTGTCAGCGTCGTCTCATGGGGCCGGAAGCATCGCAACACGTCCAGCCCCCGCGCGAGCGCGGTGACGAACTTGCGGTCGCCGTCGGCATCGGAGCCGAAATCGTCAATGAACTCGTCTTTCCCCATGGCGTTCCCCTTTTCCTGCTCCTTATACGGCGGTCAGGCCCCCATCAACGGAAATGGCCTGTCCGGTCATAAAGCTGTTGGCATCCGAGACGATCCAGAGCATCGCCTGCACCACTTCGCGCGGCTCTGCCACCCGGCGCATGGGCACGCGGGACGCGATCCGGGAATAGGCATCCTCGCGTGTGATGCCGTGACGCTCGCCCATCATGTCGCCCATGCTTTCGACCATCGGGGTCGAGGCGAACGACGGGCAGATCGCGTTGACGCGAATGCCCTTGCGCGCAACCTCGTCCGCCGCCGCGCGTGTCATCCCGATCACCGCATGTTTCGATGCGGCATAGGCCGACAGTTGACCGGAGCCGACGAGCCCCGCCGCCGAGGCGGTGTTGAGGATCGAGCCTGCCCCCTGCCCCAGCATCACGGGCAGCTGGTGGCGCATCCCGATGAAGACGCCCTTGGCGTTGATCTCCATCACCCTGTCGTAGTCCTCGAGCGGGATCTCGTGGAGCCGCTGCATCCCGTTGCCGATGCCTGCGTTGTTGAGCGCGATGTCGAGCCTGCCGAAGCGTTTCACGCCGGCGCCCACATGGGCGGCCATGGCGGCATCGTCAGCGACCGACAACACATCCGCCTGCACCTCGATCCCGAGGCTTTCGAGGTTGCGCGCGACCTCCATCAGCCCGGCCTCGTTCACGTCCGAGAGCAGGAGCTTGGCCCCGCCCCGCGCGAACTCCGTCGCCGCCAGCGCGCCGAAACCGCTCGCCGCACCGGTAATCTGGACGACCTTGCCATCGAAATCAGCCATGCGCCGCCTCCAGTCCCTTGGCCGCGAACTGCGGCACCGCCGCGCCCAGACGCATCGCCCTTTCGGGGTTCGAGGCATTGCCATCGAGCGCCCGCTTGTGGACGCCCTGAATGATCGCGGCCATGCGGAAGAAGGCGAAGGCCACGTAGAAATTCATTCCCTCGATCCCCGGCAGACCGCGCGCATCGCAATACATCGCGACGAATGCCTCGTCGGTCGGAATGCCAAGGTTCGCGCGGTCGACACCGGCCAGCCCGCGACCCTCGGCTCCCGGCGGCATCTGCCACTGCATGAGGAGCGAGGCGAGATCGGCATAGGGGTGCCCGATGGTCGACAGCTCCCAATCGAGCACGGCGACGCAGCGCGGTCCGGACTCCTCAAAGAGCATGTTGTCGATGCGGTAGTCGCCGTGAACCAGCCGCCGCTGATTGTCATTGGGGATATGCGTGCCGAGCCAGTCGATCAGCGCATCCATATCCGGGATCGTCTCGGTCTCGGACGCGCGGTATTGCTTGGTCCAGCGCCCGATCTGCCGCTCGAAGTAATTCCCCGGCGGGCCATAGTCGCCAAGCCCCACCGCGTTGATATCGACCTCGTGAATCGCGGCGAGCACCCGGCACATCTCGCCATAGATCGCCGTGCGTTCGGCCTTCGTGGCGTCCGGGATGCGCGGATCGTCGATGTTGCGGCCCTTCACGGCCTCCATGATGTAGAAATCCGACCCGATCACCTCGGGATCTTCGCAGAGCGCATGGACCCGCGCGACCGGCACATCGGTGTCCGCGAGCGCGGCCTGCACCCGGAACTCCCGGTCCACCGCATGGGCGGATTTCAAGAGCTGCCCCGGTGGCTTGCGCCGCAGCACATAGGCCCCCGTAGGACCATCCAGCCGGAAGGTCGGGTTCGACTGGCCCACGTTGAACTTGGTCGCCGTGACGGGGCCTTTGAACCCATCCACATGGGTTTCGGCCCAGCGGGTCACGGCATCGGTGTCGAGGTTTTGGGTGTCCGCCATGATCCCTCAGCTATAGGTCAGCATCTCGTCCGCGGTGGTCGCGTCGACATGCGGTGTTTCGTTGAAGCCGTGCAGATAGGTGCCGCCGCGCCCCATGACAAAACGGGTCACGGCGCAATTCTTCATCTGCAACTGAAGCAGGATCTGCTGATCGGCGGGCGCCCCGAGCGCGAGCCGGATCATCTGGCTGATCGCGCCGCCGGATGAAAACATCCAGACGTCCCCCTCCCTCTTTGCCGCGTCCATCGCGTCCTGCACCCGAGCCACGAAAGCGGCGAAGGTTTCGGGCGGGTTGTCGATCTCATCCGCCTGCCACGCCAGCACCGTCGCCTTCAATTGCCGGAAATGCGCTGCCCGGTCGCCGGTGGTCTTCTCCGGGATAGCCTCGGATTTCTCATGCGCCTCGAGCAGCGCCTTGAAGTCGAACTCGTTGAGGCCCGGATGCACCAGCGGCTCCGCCGTTGCACCAAAGCCCTCCGCCACGCCATCGAACGTCTCGCGGTGACGGACCTGTTCACCGATGAACACGCGCTTCGGCCAGACCGCGCCCTGTTCTTTCAGGGCGCGGCCAAGCGCAACAGACTGCCGGTGACCGAGCGGCGACAACTTGTCGTAGTTCGCCGCCCCGAACGAGGCCTGAGCGTGTCTTATGACCGTCAGGAGCGCCATTCAGAGCTTTTCGTTCGTGTATTGTCGCAACTCGCGCCGCGCCACCTGCCTCCGGTGGACCGCGTCGGGACCATCGGCAAAACGTAGCGTGCGCAGTCCGGTATACATTTGCGCCAGCGGGAAATCCTGCGAAATCCCCGCGCCGCCGTGCATCTGCATCGCCTCGTCCACCACCTTGGTGGCCATGAGCGGGGCCACGACCTTGATCATCGAAATCCACGGCTGCGCTTCCTTCACGCCCACCGTGTCCATCATATAGGCGGCCTTGAGGCACAGAAGCCGGGCCTGTTCGATCTCCATCCGCGCGTTGGCGATGATGTCGTAGTTCGCGCCCAGTTCGGCGATCTTTTTCCCGAAGGCTTCGCGCGTGAGGCCCCGACGGCACATGAGTTCCAGCGCCCGTTCCGCCTGCCCGATGGCGCGCATGCAGTGGTGGATGCGACCCGGCCCGAGCCGCCCCTGTGCCACCTCGAACCCCCGACCTTCGCCAAGGATCACGGCATCTGCCGGGAGGCGCACATCGGTAAAGCGCATGTGCATGTGACCATGCGGCGCGTCGTCGTTACCGAAAACCTGCATCGGGCGCAGGATCTCGACGCCGGGCGTGTCGGCGTCCATCACGAACATCGTGTGCCGGGCGTGTTTCGGCGCGTCGGGATCGGTCTGGGCGAGGACAATGTAGACCGCGCAGCGTTCGTCGCCCGCACCCGAGATCCACCATTTCTCGCCGTTCAAAACCCATTCGTCGCCGTCTTTCTTCGCCTCGAAGGACAATTGCACGGCATCCGACGAAGCGACCCCCGGTTCGGTCATCACGTAGGACGAGCGGATTTCGCCATCCAGAAGCCGCTTGAGCCAGCGCTCCTTGTGCGCCTCGGTCCCGTAGCGTTCCAGCACCTCCATGTTGCCGGTGTCGGGCGCGGAGCAGTTGAAGGTCTCGGCCCCCAGCGGCGCCTTGCCCATTTCCTCGGCAAGATAGGCGTATTCTACTGTCGTGAGCCCGTAGCCTTCCTTGCTGTCGGTGAGCCAGAAATTCCACAGCCCGCGCTTCTTCGCCTCGCTCTTCAGCTCGTCGAGGATGTCCTTCTGGCGATCGTTCAGGATGAAGCGGTTACCCGACGGGTTGTTGCCGATCTCGGCCTCGTACTCCTCGGACAGGTGAATGATCTTGTCCGCCATCATCTTGCGAACGGCGTCGATCAGCGGTTGCACCTTGTCGGTGACGCCCAAATCCATGCTCATGCCCGTATCTCCTTACAATACTTCGAAGAGGCCAGCGGCCCCCATGCCGCCGCCCACGCACATGGTGCAGACGACATATTTCGCGCCCCGGCGCTTGCCCTCGATCAATGCATGGCCGACCATCCGGGCGCCCGACATCCCGTACGGGTGGCCCACGGAAATCGCCCCGCCGTTCACGTTCAGGATCTCGTTCGGGATGCCCAGCACTCGGGCGGAGTGAAGGACCTGGCAGGCGAAAGCCTCGTTCAATTCCCACAGCCCGATGTCGTCCATCTTGAGCCCATGCGCTTCGAGGAGCTTCGGCACCGCAAAGATCGGCCCGATGCCCATTTCGTCGGGGTCGAGGCCAGCAGCCATGACGCCGACATAGCGCCCGAGCGGGGCAAGCCCGCGCTTCTCGGCGAGCTTGCCCTCCATGATCACGGCGGCGGAAGCCCCATCGGAAAGCTGCGAGGCATTGCCTGCGGTGATGAATTTGCCCTGCTCGACGGCGATCCCGTCCTTGAACACAGGCGACAGGCTTTGCAGGTCCTCGAGCGTCGTCGAGGGACGGTTGCCCTCGTCCCGCTCCAGCGTCACTTCGGCGTAAGAGACCTCTTTCGTCGCCTTGTCGATCACGGCCTGGGTCGAGGTCAGCGGCACGATCTCGTCGTCGAACTTGCCCGCCGCCTGCGCCGCTGCCGTGCGTTGTTGGCTTTGCAACGCGTAGGCGTCCTGATCCTCGCGGGTCACGCCGTAACGCTCCGCCACGATCTCGGCCGTCTCCAGCATGCTCATGTAAAGCGAGGGCATATTCTCCTTGATCCAGGGATCGCGCAGGTGGTCCGTCCGCATGTTCTGGTTCTGGACAAGGCTGATGCTCTCGACCCCGCCGCCGATGGCGACCTCCATCCCGTCATGCACGACCTGCTTGGCCGCCGTTGCGATGGCCATCATGCCGGACGCGCATTGCCGGTCCATGCTCATCCCCGCCACGCTCGTCGGAAGGCCAGCGCGGATGACCGCCTGACGCCCGATGTTGCCCCCGGTCGAACCCTGCTGGATCGCGGTGCCGATGACGCAGTCCTGCACCTCGTGGCCCTCGAGGCCCGCGCGCGACACGGCATGTTTCACCGCATGGCCGATCAGCTCCTGCGCATGGGTGTTGTTGAAGGCCCCGCGATAGGCTTTGCCGATCGGGGTCCGTGCGGTCGATACGATGACGGCGTCACGCATGTTGTCTGTCCTTCCTTAAATATCGTTCCACGGAAGNNCGGAAGCGGCAGCCCCCGCGCAGCGGCCCCGCCCCGCGCGTATTTGCGAGTCTGCGAGAAAGCGTTGTCCATGACTTCGGCCCCTTCGGGGTCGCGAATACGGTCCATCGCAGCGATGACGCCCTCGGGCGTGAGATCCTCGTCCAGAAGGGCCACGCCCTGTGTCTCGGTGATGCGGATTTCCGCAAAACATCCGCCGCCCGCACCAAGGATCATCTTGGTCGGCGCGTCTTCCGCCACCAGCGCCAGCAGCCCCGGCGTGATCGTCTCGGGCTGCAAGAGCGCGAGCGTTTCGGGCGTCAGCAGGCTTTCGGTCATCCGCGTCGCCGCCGTGGGGGCGAGCGTGTTCACGCGGATGTCCTTTTTCGCGCCCTCGATGGCGAGCGTGTTCATAAGGCCAACGACGCCCGCCTTGGCCGCGCCGTAGTTCGACTGGCCAAAGTTGCCGTACAGGCCCGAGCACGACGTGGTGACGACAATCCGCCCATAGCCGCGCTCGGCCATATGGCCCCAGACCGCCTTGCAGCAGTTGGCGGTGCCGAAGAGATGCACGTCCACGACCTTCTTGAAGGCCGGCATCTCCATCTTGGCGAAGCTCTTGTCGAGCAGGATACCGGCGTTGTTCACGAGGATGTCGACCTGCCCGAACTCGGCAATCGCCGCGTCCACCATGGCCTGCACGGCGTCAAAGTCCGTCACGTCGGCGCCATTCGCCATCGCGCGGCCACCCATCGCGCGGATTTCCTCGACCACCGCATGGGCGGCGTCCGAACCCGACGCCTGACCATCCGTCGTCACACCCAGATCGTTCACGACCACCGCCGCACCGCGTTCGGCAAGCCCAAGCGCGTGACAGCGGCCAAGCCCGGCGCCCGCCCCCGTGACGATCGCCACCTGTCCATCGAACCGAAGGCTCATGCCGCCTCTCCCATGTACCTGCGCCCGATCCACTCGGCGACGAGCGCGGGCTTGTCCTGGCCCTCGATCTCGACCGTGACATCGGTGGTCGTCGTGAACTCGCCGGGTTTCGAGGTGTCGCAGGCCTTGAGCACGAAGCGCCCGCGCACCCGGCTCCCCACCTTGACGGGGGAGATAAACCGCATCCGGTTCATCCCGTAGTTCACGCCCATCGTGACCCCATCGACCCGCGGGAGCGCGTCGTAGACCATGGCGGACAAGAGCGAGAGCGTGAGAAACCCATGCGCGATGGTGCCGCCAAAGGGCGTTTTCGCCGCGGCCTCCGGGTCCACGTGGATGAACTGGTGGTCATGGGTGGCCTGCGCGAAGGCGTCGATCTGGTCTTGCGTGATCTCGAACCAGTCCGAGACGCCGACCTCCTGGCCGACAAGGTTGCGAAAGTCATCGAGCTTCATCGTCTCACTCCGAGAACAGCGTGGCCGGGGACTGCACGTTGATGCCCCCCGAGAGCGGCAGGATCGCGCCGGTGACATAGGCCCCCGCGCGCGAGCACAGGTATTGCAGCGCCCCCGCGATGTCGCCGGGCTCGCCCAGGCGGCCCATCGGCACGCGGTCGGCGGTTCGGCCGGCCTGCGCGGTGTCGGTCAGCGCGAAGGCGGTCATCTTCGACTTGAACGGCCCCGGCGCGATGGCATTGACGGTGATCTGCCGCGCGGCCAGTTCATTTGCGAGGATGCGCGTCATGTGGTGCACCCCTGCCTTGGACACGGCGTAGGAATAGGCCGAGCCGCCGGTCTCGACCTCTCCCATGACCGAGCCGGTGTTCACGATGCGCGCCGGGTCGTCCTCGGTCGCGGATGCGCTCAGAATGGGCAGGAGCGCCTGCGTCAGCTGGAACATGCCCGCCAGGTTCAGGTCGGTGACCTTGCCCCAGCCTTCCCAGGGAAAGTCCCCCAGCGGCGCGCCCCAGGTGCGGCCCGCGTTGTTCATGAGGATATGAAGCCTCGGGGTCCGGTCCGCGACCTCGGCCGCCAGCGCATCGACACCGGCCTGCGCGGCGGCCAGCCCCTCCGTCGCCATGCGCCCGATGCCGGAGGAGCCACCCGTGACAAGCGCCACCTTGCCCGTCAGATCGAAAAGTGAAGCGGGTGTCAGGTTCATGCCGCTGCCTGTCCTTTCAATGCCGCGACGCGTCCGGCGTGGTAGCCGTAGTCGCCTAGCCACTCGGCCCCGACCCGCGCGCGTTTCATGTAAAAGCCGATGTCGTATTCGTCGGTCATCCCGATGCCGCCGTGCATCTGGACCCCCTCGCGCACCGCGAGACCGGCGGTCTCCGAGGCCCGCGCCTTGGCGAGCGAGACCGCGAGGTCGGCGTTGTCCGGGTCGGCGTCCAGCATCCGGCCCGCGTGAGCGATGGCCGAGGCCGTCACCTCGATCTCGCTGAAGAGATGCGCGGCGCGGTGCTGTAGCGCCTGGAAGCTGCCGATCACCCGGCCGAATTGCTTGCGCTCCTTGAGATAGCCCGTGGTCATCGCGAAGGCACCGACGGACAGGCCAAGGAGTTCGGCGGAAATCGTCGCCTGCCCGGCCCTGAGAGCAGGGCCCAGCGCGACAAGACCGCCGCCGACCTCGCCCACCACGTCGTCCCCCGTCGCCTCGACCCCCTCGAAGCGCAGCGCGGCATGATCGCGGCTGTCCACGAGGGCGAGCCTGTCGCGGCTGAGCCCGGCGCTCTCGGCGTCTATATCAAAAAGCGTGAGCCCCGCCTCGGCACGGGCCAAAACCAGCAGGCGTGAGGCGCTCGTCCCTTCAGCGACGAAGGCCTTGCTACCTGTCAGGACGAAGCCGTTGCCCAATGCCCGCGCCTCCATCGCCGTCGCCTCGGGCGCGAACTTGCGGGTCTCGTCGAGCGCGAGCGCATAGGTCGCGGTCCCATCCGCAATCGCCGCCGCCGAACGCCCCGCCCGGCGCAGTGCCGTCGCCGCGATCACGGCAGAAGAGAGGAAAGGCGAGGCAATGAGCGAGCGTCCCATCTCCTCCGCCAACACGTTGGCGGCGGCAAAGCCCATGTCGGACCCGCCCTCGTCTTCGCCCACCAGCACGCCCGCCCAGCCCATCGCGACCATCTCGGCCCAGAGGTCGGCATCATAGGGTTTGCCCGCGTCGCGCACGGCGCGTAGGTTCGCCACGCCAGCGGCCTCGCAGAACGCGCGCGCGGCGTCGCGCAGCATCACTTCGTCTTCGGTCGGTATCAATGCGGTCATGTCATTCACCCGGCAGTTCGAGAACACGCTTGGACAGGATGTCGAGCATGACCTCGGACGTGCCGCCTTCGATGGAATTGGCCTTGGTGCGCAGCCATTCGGGCGCGAGGGCGCCGTATTTCCCGTCCCACGCCAGGGCATCGGACCCGCCCGCCGTCATGAGCAGCTCGTACCGGTCCTTGTTCAGTTCCGTGCCGTAGTATTTGAGCATCGCGCTCGCGTGGCCGACGCCGCCCTGTTTGGCCAAGTCCCTGTAACGCTCCATGGTCAGGCCGAAGGCGAGGCTGTCGATTTCCAGCTTCTGCGCGCGAGCCACGGTGTGCGGATCGGTGATGTCACCATCTGCCAGCACCGACCCGATCGACCGCGCCCCGATCGCGCCCGATCCACCGCCCCCGATCATCTCGCGCTCATGGGTGAGCAGGTGCTTGGCCACGTCCCAGCCCCGGTTCACCTCGCCCACGATCTGGTCCTTGGGGATCACAACGTCGTCAAAGAAGGTCTCGCAGAACGGCGACTTGCCGGAGATGAGCCTGATCGGCCGCGTTGAAATCCCCGGCGTCGTCATGTCCACGAGCAGGAACGAAATCCCCTTGTGCTTGGCCGCCTCGCGGTCCGTGCGCACGAGGGCAAAGATCCAGTCGGCCTTGTCGGCGTAAGAGGTCCAGATCTTCTGCCCGTTGACCAGCCAGTGATCGCCCTTGTCCGCGCCAAAGGTCTGAACGCTTGCGAGGTCCGATCCCGCCCCCGGTTCGCTATACCCCTGACACCAGCGGATTTCGCCGCGCGTGATCTGCGGCAGGTAGTGGCGTTTCTGCTCCTCGGTGCCGAAGGCCAGAAGCGCAGGGCCAAGCATCCACAGGCCAAAGCTCTCAAGCGGTTTCTTTACCCGCAGCCGCGCCAGCTCCTCGAGCCAGACCTTTTCCTGGGCGCGCGTGAACCCCGCTCCGCCATATGCGGTATCCCAACGCGGCGCCGTCAGACCGCGTGCCGAGCAGCGGTCCATCCAGAGCTTCTGCCCCTCGGACTTGAACACGAAGTTGCGCCCACCCCAGCAGATGTCGCTCTCGTCAAAGTCGCGCCCGCGCACGTCGGCGGGGGCGTTCCGGTCTATCCAGTCAGCGATCTCGTCCCGGAAAGCCGCAAGACTTTCCTGTCCCCCATCAGCCATGGGTGATTCTCCTCCCGTTTCCTCCATACCGACATAAAGCGGATTAGTTTTGCAATGCAAAATTGAGTTTCACAAATTCCTTGACAGGTTGAGGCAGGTTGTCTTGGATACCCACAGGACGCGGCGAGGAGGAACGCCGCGCCACCAAAGGGAGGATACCAATGAACATTCGGAAAACCGCCATTCTGGCGGCGGCGACGTCTGCCATCGCGATGGGCGCAGCTGTCGGCGCGGCCCATGCGGACACCATCAAGATGGCGTTCATCGACCCGCTGTCCGGCCCCATGGGGCCGTCGGGCGAAGCGGCCTATACGAGCTTCCAGCTGGCCGCCGAACACATCAACGCCAATGGCGGCGTGAACGGCGACATGATCGAGGTGACGGGCTACGACAACAAGGTCGATCCCAAGGAAAGCCTCGTGCAGCTTCAGAAGGCCATCGACGACGGCGCGCGGTTCATCTTTCAGGGCAACGGCTCGTCCGTGGCCGCCGCGATCATCGAGGCGGTGAACAAGCACAACGCGCGCAACCCGGGCGAAGAGGTGCTGTTCTTCAACTACGCCGCCGTGACGCCCGCCTTCACCAACGAGATGTGCAGCTTCTGGCATTTCCGTTTCGATGCCCATGCCGACATGAAAATGGCCGCGATCACCGACTGGATCAAATCCCATGACGAGATCAAGAAGGTCTATCTGATCGGCCAAGACTATGTCTTCGGTCAGGCCGTTGCCGCCGCCGCGGAAGCGCAGCTCACCGAAAAGCGCCCGGACATCGAGATCGTCGGAAACGAGCTTCACCCGCTCGCGAAGGTCACCGACTTCACCCCTTATATCCAGAAGATCATCTCGTCGGGCGCTGACGCGGTCATCACCGGCAACTGGGGCGCCGACATGCAGCTTCTGATGAAAGCGGCAGCGGAATCCGGCTCGGAAATCCCCTACCTCACGTTCTACGGCGGCTCCAAGGGCGCTGTCTCGGCGCTGGCCGAGGGTGGCGTGAACCGGCTCTATCAGGTCTCCGAGGGCATCACCAACATCGAAGCCTCGCCCGAGCAGAACGCGCTGATCGAGGAATACAAGCAGCGCTTCCCGGACTATGACTACTACTACCACCGTGCCTTCATGGCGATGAACATGTTCGACGCCGCTGCCGAGGCCGCGGGCTCCGTCGAACCCATCGCGGTGGCCAAGGCAATGGAAGGTCTCACCATCGAAGGCGCCTACGGTCCCTTCACCATGCGGGCCGACGACCATCAGGTTCAGCAGAACCTCTATATCTCGACCGTCGCCGATGGCGTGACCTATCCGGTCGACAACACCACCTTCGGCTGGACGCTGGTGGATCAGGGCACGATCGAGGCGGCAGCCGCCGAACAGCCCACCACCTGTGAAATGGAGCGCCCCGAATAAGCGCCTGACCCGATCAGAACGGGACCTTTCGGGGCGTCGTGCCGTGCCGCGCGGCGCCCCGTTCACATGCCACCCTTCCACCGGAACGAGGCTCCAATGGAAACCATCGTATTCGCACTGCTCAACGGTGTGATTTACGGCCTGCTGCTGTTCATGCTGTCGTCAGGTCTGACGCTCATCTTCTCGATGATGGGCGTTCTCAACTTCGCACATGCGAGCTTTTACATGCTCGGTGCCTATTTCGCCTATACCATCATGGGGGCCACCAGCTTCTGGATCGCGCTCTTTCTCGCGCCCGTCCTCGTCGGCCTCGTCGGCGCGGTCGTGGAACGCTACGGGTTGCGCCGGGTCCACGCCAATGGCCATGTGGCGGAACTGCTCTTCACCTTCGGTCTCGCCTATCTCATCGAAGAAATCGTCAAGATCATCTGGGGCAAGACCTCGGTGGACTACCGCATCCCGGATCTCCTGAATTTCCCGGCCTTCACCGTCTACGGCGCGTCCTTCCCGGCCTACCGCATGTTCATGCTGTTCGTTGCCATCTCGATGCTCGTAGGTCTGTGGCTCTTGCTCAAGAAAACCCGCGCGGGCCTGATCATTCAGGCAGCCCTGAGCCACCCCAACATGGTGGGCCATCTTGGCCATAACGTGCCGCTCATCTTCATGACCGTCTTCGGCATCGGCTGCGCGCTCGCGGGGCTTGCAGGCGTCATCGCGGGCAACATCTTCGTCACCGATCCGGCCATGGCGATCCAGATGGGTCCCATCGTTTTTGTCGTCGTCGTGGTCGGCGGCATCGGGTCGCTCGAAGGCGCCTTCCTCGCCTCGCTCCTCATCGGGCTCTTGCAGAACTTCGCCGTCGGCATCAACGCGAGCTTTGCCGACATCTTCGGCTTCCTCGGTCTGACAGAGGCGATGGAGGTCGGCCAGATCAACATCTCGTCCCTTGGACCGATGCTGCCCTTCCTGCTGCTTGTCCTGATCCTGATCTTCCGCCCACGCGGCCTCATGGGGGAGAAAGAGCTTTGAGCGACGCAACCACCACCTACGACCTCGCCCCCTCGACCGGCGCGAAGTTTCGCCAGCGCACGCTGCCCATACTGATCTTTGCGGCCATCCTTCTGGCCATTCCCATGGTCGGACCCAGCCGCACGATGTACACGCTCATGCACCAGATGGGCATCAACATCGTCTTTGCGCTCTCCTACAACATGATCCTGGGCAAGGGCGGGCTCTTGTCCTTCGGCCATGCGGTTTATTTCGGCCTGGGCGGCTACCTCTGCATGCACGCGCTCAACTGGATCGAGGACGGCGTCGGCCTCTGGGGCAGCTTCCCGGTGTTCTTCCTGCCCATCGTCGGCTTCGTGGGCGGCGCTGCCGCCGCCGCCATCATCGGCTGGCCCTCCTGCCGCCGGGCGGGCACGACCTTTGCCATGATCTCATTGGGCATCGCGGAACTGGTCTATGCCGGGTCCTACATGTTCGACAGCCTCTTCGGCGGCGAACAGGGCGTGTCGGGCGACCGGATGAACGGGCCAGAGATGTTCGGCCTGTCCCTTGGTCCCATCTCGGACGTCTACTGGTTCATCGCCTTCTGGACCGTCGTCGGCATCGCCCTCATGTATGGCTTCACCCGCACCCCGCTGGGCAAACTCTCCGAGGCGCAGCGCGACAATTCCCAGCGCGTGCAGTTCATCGGCTACAACCCCCAGACCGTGCGCTACTTCGTCTTCGTCTTCGCGGGCGGCTTCGCCGGTGTCGCAGGCGGCATGGCGGCGGTGAACTACGAGATCTTTACCCCGATCAACCTGTCGCTCGCGCCCTCGGGTTTCGTCCTGATCATGGCCTATGTCGGTGGCATCACCTACTTCGTGGGTCCGATCTTCGGGGCGATCCTGCTGACCTACATGCAGTCGATGATGTCGGACTTCACCGAGGCGTGGCTGCTCTACCTTGGCGTGCTCTTCATCGCCATCGTGATGTTCGCGCCCCGTGGCATCGCCGGCATCGTCTTTGGCATCTGGCACGGCGTGACCGGACCGAACCCCTCGGCCTACCTGGCCAAGCTGATGATGCAACTGGGAGGCATCCTCCTCATGCTTCTGGGCCTCATCGTGCTCGTCGAGGTCTCGGTCCGCTGGTCCAATGGCTACGGCCATGTCTACGAACCCTTCGGCATCCACCTCGGGCACACCGATGTGCTGACCTGGATCATCGTCCTCGTGGCGAGCGTGGCTGGCGTCGCGCTCACCCGCTACGCCAACCGTCCCGAGGAGGCCAGCCAATGAGCACCCCCGCCCTCAAACTCGAGGGGCTGAACAAGAGCTTCGGCCCGGCCCATATCATCAACGACGTGAACCTCACCATCGAACAAGGCGAACGCCACGCGATCATCGGACCCAACGGCGCGGGGAAATCCACGCTCTTCAACCTGATCTCGGGCCTCTACACGCCGACCAGCGGCACGGTGAGCCTCAACGGCGAAGTCGTCTCGGGCATGCCCGCGCATGAGATCAACCGGCGCGGCCTGTCGCGGTCCTTCCAAGTCTCCAACATCTTTACCAACATGACGGTGCGCGAAAACGTGCGCTGCGGCGTGCTGCATTCCATGGGACAGGGCTATGCCTTCTGGAAGAACATCGGCTCGAACAAACCTGTGCAACAAAAGACGGCCGAAATCCTCGAGCAATGCGGGCTCATCGACAAGGCCAACGTGCCCGCGTCGCTCCTGCCCTACGCCGACCAGCGGTCTCTCGAAATCGCGATCACCATCGCGGGGGGCGCCGATGTGATCCTGCTGGATGAACCCACCGCGGGCATGTCCAACACTGAAACCGACCGCGCCATCGCGCTCATCGAAAAGGCGACCGTGGGCAAGACGCTCGTCATCGTCGAACATGACATGAACGTGGTCTTCGGTCTTGCCGACCGGATTTCTGTGCTCGTCTACGGCGAGATCATCGCCACCGGCAAACCCTCCGAGATTCGCGGCGACCCCCGCGTGATCGAAGCCTATCTGGGCGACGAAGCCGACCACCTCGCAGCCGAAGGAGAACCGGCATGACCGACATGACCCCCATGCTCGAGGTCCGCGACCTCCATGCCTACTACGGCAAGAGCCACGTGCTTCACGGCGTGAACATGGAGATCATGCCGGGCGAGGTCATTGCGCTTCTGGGCCGCAACGGCGTGGGGCGGTCCACCACCGCCCTCGGGCCTGGAAAGCCACAAGATCGCGCGGCTCGGGCTGGGCTACGTGCCCGAAAGCCGGGACATTTTCCCGACCATGACAGTGCGCCAGAACCTCGTGCTCGGCGTGAAGGACATGAAGAACCCGGGCAAATACTCGATCGACCAGATGCTCGACATGTTCCCCAACCTGCGGGCGCGCGCCGACAATCAGGCGGGCGTTCTGTCGGGGGGCGAAAAGCAGATGCTCACCATGTGCCGCACCCTGATGGGCGACCCGGACCTCATCATCATCGACGAGCCGACCGAGGGGCTCGCCCCCAAGATCGTGCAGCAGATCGGCGACATGATCGCCGAGATTGCCAAGACCGGGGTGGCCATTCTGCTCATCGAACAGAAGCTCTCCATCGCGCTCAGGATCGCTCACCGCGTCTATGTCATGGGCCATGGCGAGATCGTCTACGGCGGCACGCCCGAGGATTTCCGCACCCGCGACGACGTGCGCGCGGAATGGCTCGAAGTGTGATCCTCCGGCGCAGTCGTGGCGACATTGCCCCCTGGGCAAGATGCGGCAGGCGACGGCGCCCGGTTCGGCGATGGACCAAGGCGTCACGTTATTCGGCATTAAGGTTAACGCGCCCCGGTGTCCCTTCTCTGGTTCATAAGTATCCTGGGGGGCGTGGGGGGCTAGCCCCCCACCGGCGCGACGCCAAAGGCGGCGCAACACAGCAGAAAAGGGCGGCCCCCGTCGGGACCGCCCTTCCGCCGGCGACACGCGTGGGGACAAAGGAAGGAAAGCCCCGCGCGATCCAGAATCCCTATCCGCCCAGCGGCTGGATGAAACAGGTCGAGGTGCCCAGCGCCAGCACCTTGCCGTCCTGGCTCTCGACCCGTCCCTCGACATTGGCCACGCGCCTGCCCCGCGTCTGCACCGTCGCCACGGCGCGCAGCTGACCCATGCCGGGCATCAGGGGCCGCACGAATTTCACCGCCGTATCCATCGACACGAAACCCTCACCCGGCGCGCAGGTCGTATGGACCGCGCACCCCAGCACGCTGTCCAGGAGCGCCATTGCCCAGCCGCCATGCACCGTGCCCAAGGGGTTCATGTGCCGCACATCGGGTTCGCCGCGGAACTCCACATGCCCGACCTCCGCCGCACAGACCCAGAAGTTCATCGTCTCCGCGATCGAGGGCGCAGGCAGCTCGCCCGCGATCACCCCCCGCATGATCGTCAGGCCGTCCATTCCGGCGAGGGTCGCGAAGTCGGGCGGGCCGACATTGATCTCGGGCCTCGGCAGCTCATCGAACATTGGACATCCTCCGATTAAATGCATATACATGGAAACACATGCATATGCATCGAGTCAATGAGGAAGCGACCTGACGTGACGGCACATCTCTCGCCCCAGCTTGCCGAACTTCTGACCGGCAACTGCTACTGCCTCGCCGCGCGCCGTGCGTCTCGCCGGATGTTCCGGCTTTATGACGCGGCGATCGCGGACACTGGCCTGAGCATGTCGCAACTGGGGGCGATGGCCTGGATCAAGGGCCTGCGCGCACCAACGGTGGCGAAGCTGTCGAAATACCTCGACCTCGAACAAAGCGCTGTCTCGCGCCTTCTCATGCCGCTCGAGCGCGATGGCTACGTGATCCGCGCCGATCACGCCCGCGACAAGCGAAAGAAGGTGCTGGTTCTGACGGACAAGGGTGAGACGACGCTGGTTCAAGGCGCCGAAGGCTGGGCCGCCGCGCAACGCAGGATCGAGGCCGAGACGACGACCGACCTCGACACGCTCATGTCCGGTTTGAACGCGCTCGCCGCCGCGCAGGGGCTTGCGAAGGACTAGACGGAAAACTCGGTCTTCTGCACCACGCGCGCCCGCATGTCCGACAGCGCGATGAGCGCCGGATCGTCGCGGTAGGCGGAAAAGGCTTCCTGCGACGGAAAACGCAGGCGGTGGATCTCGTGCGGACCTGACGCAAGACCGGGCCGCGTGACATCAAGCACCCGTGCCCCATGCCGCGCCATGATCGCGAAGGTGCGGCTTTCGTAGTCCTGAAAGCCGGCATCCTCCCCCGGACGCACCCAGAGGCGGACCTCGATTTCATATCCCCTGTCTTCGCGAAGCCGCCCGTCATATGCCATTTTCATCCACCCCGGCGTGAATTGATGAGGGCGGGTCCGAAAACCCGCCCTTCTTTGGTTTGGTTGGCATCAGCCTATACTGGCAGTCTTGTTTACGCCACCTCGGGATGCTTGTAATCCGACAACTGTTGCCGAAGGGTCAGCTTCGACACCTTGCCGGTCGCGGTGAGCGGCAGGGCATCGACCCAGATGATATCGTCGGGCAGCTGCCACTTGGCGAAATGCTCGCCCATGTGATCGCGCAGGTCGTCGAGGGTGGGTTTCGACTCGTCTGCCGCCACGGCGACCAGAACAGGACGCTCGTCCCATTTCGGGTGCCTGACCCCAATGGCCGCGCAACTGGCGATCCCGGGATGCGCCATCGCGACGTTCTCGAGGTCGATGGACGAGATCCATTCGCCACCCGACTTGATCAGGTCCTTGGCCCGGTCCTGAATGGTCAGGTAGCCATCCGGGCTGATCGAGGCGACATCGCCGGTACCGAACCAGCCGTCCGCGTCCATCGCCTTGGCGCTCGCTTCCTCGTTCTTGAAGTAGCCCGAGACGACCGCGTTGCCGCGCACGAAAAGCTCGCCGATGGCCTTGCCGTCATGGGGCTGGCGCTGACCGTCGTCGCCCACGATCTTGAGATCCACGCCCCAGCAGCGGCGGCCCTGGCGCTGCTTGATGTCGAGCTTTTCTTCCATCGGCAGCGCATTGACCCGCGGCGGCTGCGCCCCATGGGTGCCGATGGGGGACATCTCGGTCATCCCCCAGGCGTGGTTCACGTTGACGCCCATCTCCTCGAACTTCTGGATCATCGACCGTGGCGCGGCGGAACCGCCGATCACCACGTCGCCAAAACCTTCGGGGGGGCGGCCCTGCGCCTTGATTTCGGCCAGAAGTCCCATCCAGATCGTCGGCACACCCCAGGCGGAATAGACCTTTTCGCTGTCCATGAGCTTGAAGATCGACGGTCCGTCCATCGCTGCACCGGGAAAGATCAGGTTCACGCCCAGGAGCGGCGCGACGTAAGGCAGGCCCCAGGCATTGACATGAAAGAGCGGCACGACGGGCAGCACGTTTGCCCCCTGCCCCAATCCCGGCCCCATGATCGCCGCTACCATGAGCGCATGAAGCACGTTCGAGCGATGCGAGTAGAGCGCGCCCTTCGGGTTCCCCGTGGTGCCCGAGGTATAGCACAGGCCCGAGGCCGTGTTCTCGTCCATCTCCGGCCAGTCGTAGGTCGTCGGCTGTCCGTCGAGCAATTCCTCGTAGCAGAGCGCCTCGAATTCCGTGTCGGGCATATGCGCCCGGTCGGTCATGATCACGACCTTGAGGTCGGAGGGCAGATGCTCTTTCAGCCCCGCAATGATCGGCACGAAATGCGTATCGACGAAGATCACGCTGTCTTCGGCGTGGTTGATGATATAGATCGCCTGCTCCGCCGAAAGCCGGGGGTTTATCGTGTGACAGATCGCGCCACTCCCCGAAATTGCATAATAAAGCTCAAGGTGCCGGTAGCCGTTCCAAGCCAGCGTCGCGACCCGGTCACCTGGTTTCACCCCCAGCTTTCCCAGAGCGTGGGCAAGCTGCGCGGTGCGCGCGAAACACTCGCGGTAGCTTTGGCGGTGCAGGTCGCCCTCGGTCCTGACCGAGACCATTCCCGCATCCGGGTGCGCTTCCGCCGCGTATTCCAGCAGCGAGATGATCGACAACGGCCGATGCATCATCATGCCAAGCATCATGTTCCTCCCTTTGAGTGTCCGGGCAAGCGATGGTTCCTCCTCCGTCGCGTCACCCGTCAGACTTGCGTCCGTTTTGCCTTGCGAAACTTTGTTTCAACTCCGAGTATCCGCAAGACACAGCGAGAAGGAAAGCATAAATGTCCGTGACTGCGAAGCAGATCGTTCTGGCCAGCCGCCCCGAGGGCGCGGTCTCGGCCGAGAATTTCCGGCTGGAAGAGGTGACCCTGCGCGAGCCCGGCGAGGGCGAGGTTCTTGTGCGCGTGACGGCCATGTCGCTCGACCCCTACATGCGCGGACGTATGGATGCCGCGAAATCCTATGCCGCGCCCGTCGAGGTGGACGGCGTGATGGAGGGCGGCACGGTGGGCGAGGTCATCGAGTCCCATTCCCCGCACCTCAAGGTGGGCGACAAGGTCTTTGGCCAGACCGGCTGGACCACGCATTCCGTGCAAAAGGCTAAGGCGCTTCGCAAGCTGCCCGAGGGCATCCCCGAGACCACCGCACTGGGCGTTCTCGGGATGCCCGGCTTCACCGGCTGGTATGGCCTGACCGCCATCGGCAAACCCAATGCCGGCGAAACGCTGGTCGTCGCCGCCGCGACCGGCCCCGTGGGCTCGATGGTCGGGCAATATGCGAAACACAAGGGCCTGCGCGTCGTGGGCATCGCGGGGGGCGACAAGAAATGCGCCCACGCGAAAGAGGTGTTCGGCTTTGACGAATGCCTCGACCACCGGGGCTTCAAGGATGCCAAGGACGCCCGCGAACAGATCGCGGCGGCCTGTCCGGACGGGATCGACGTCTATTTCGAGAACGTCGGTGGCCGGGTGCTCGAGGGCATTCTGCCCAACCTCAACGTCTTTGGCCGGATGCCGATCTGCGGCATGATCGCCTATTACGACGGGGCGGCCAGCGCCGAACGCTATGACCTGCCGAAACTCTGGCGCACGCTCCTCGTCCAGCGGGCGGTGGCGCATGGCTTCATCATCTCGGACCACTGGGACAAGTTTCCCGCCTTCCTCGAAGAGGTGGCACCGCTCGTCGCCAACGGCACGATCAAGTATACCGAGGACGTGGCGGAGGGCCTCGAAAACGCGCCCGAGACCTTCATGTCGATGCTCAAGGGCGGCAACTTCGGCAAGCAGGTGGTCAAGATCGCATGACCCATTCGCTCTTTGATTTGGCGGGGAAAACCGCCCTCGTCACCGGGTCCACCCGCGGGATCGGCAAGGCCATCGCCATGGCCTACGCCGAGGCGGGCGCGAATGTCGTCATCTCGTCCCGCAAGGTCGACGCCTGCGACGCCGTCGCGGATGAGATCAACGCGCGGGGCGGCGGGCGCGCCACCCCCATCGCCGCCAATATCGCCGAAGATGCCGACATCGACCGGCTGGTGAGCGAGGCGGAAAAACAGGTGGGCGCCGTCGATATCCTCGTCTGCAACGCCGCCGTGAACCCCTACATGGGGCCGTTCCTCGACACGCCCGACGACGCCTTCGACAAGACGATCGCGGTCAACATCCGGTCCAACATGCGGCTCTGCCGCGCGGTGGTGCCGGGAATGCAGGCGCGTCGCGACGGGGCCATCGTAATCATCTCGTCCATCGCCGCCTTCAAGGGGTCCAAGAACCTTGGCATCTATGCGGTGACCAAAGCCGCCGACGCCCAGATCGTGCGCAATCTGGCCACCGCCTATGGGCGCGACAACATCCGGGTGAACGGCATCGCCCCCGCCGTGGTCAAGACGAAATTCGCCTCGGCGCTCTACGAGGACCCGGAACGGGAAAAAGCCATCGCGCGCTCCTATTCGTTGAAACGTCTCGGCGAACCCGACGACATCGCCGGGGCCGCGCTTTACTTCGGATCGCGCGCGGGAGCCTGGACCACCGGCCAGACGCTGATCATCGACGGTGGCTGGTCGATTGAGGAAAGCCTCTGAGCGTGCTACCGTGGCCAAGTCAGAAAAGGTTTAGCCGGTGCGGTTCGCCCGGCCTCTGTAGCCCCGCTACAGGTCCTGGCCCGGCGGTCTCGTCTTCGGATCGCTCGCGAGTCCCGTGACCTTGAACGCCCCGCATATCGCGGGGTGATTTGAAAGGTTGCAACATGCTCCAATCCCTCTCCCTCATCACACTCGGCGTCGCCGATCTCCCCCGGTCGCGGGCCTTTTACACGCAGGCCTTCGGCTGGTCGCCCGTCTGGGAAAACGACATGACCATCTTCTACCAGATGAACGGCTTTCTCCTGTCCACCTTTCCCCAGCGCGCGCTGGAGGAGGATATGGGCGGTCGCCCCCTTGCATCACAGGGCGCGTTTTCGCTCGCCCATAACGTCCTCACACGGGGCGCGGTTGACAAGGTCATCGCGCGGCTCCTCGCGGGCGGCGCGACGCTCGTGCGTGCGCCCGACGAACCGCCCCACGGCGGCTATCGCGGCTATGTCGCGGACCCGGACGGACATGCGTGGGAAATCGCCTGGATGCCGGGCATCATGCCGGACGCGGACGGTTTCGTGACCATGGAGGTCTAAGGAGGCACAAGAGCCGGACCGCTGGCACGGTCCGGCCACACTCAGGCGGTGCCGCCTTCGCTCGACAGGACCAAGGGGTCGATGCCCAGCTTGGCCAGTGCCTTGGTCCATTTCGTCTCGAGGTCCGGATCGAACACGATGGCCATGTCGGCATCCACCGTGAGCCATGCGTTCTCCTGCAACTCGCTTTCGAGCTGCCCCGGACCCCAGCCCGCGTAACCCAGCGCCGTCAGCGCGCGCGCCGGCCCCCGGCCCACGGCCATGTCAACGAGGATATCCTTGGTCGCGGTCATCATGTAGCCGTCTTCGATCAACAGCGAGCCAAGGCCGCCGTTGTATTCGTCGGTATGGAGCACAAAGCCGCGCCCGCCCTCGACCGGACCGCCGAAATGCACCCGGATGCCGTCGCTCGCGCGTCCCCGGTCGATGTCCAATTGGTCCAGAAGGTCGTTCAACGACACCTCCGGTACCTCCTTGTTGATGATGAGCCCCATCGCCCCCTCGTCCGAATAGGCGCAGAGGAACACGACCGAATGGTCGAAACGGGGATCGCCCATGCCGGGCATCGCGACCAGCAACTTGCCGGTAAGGTCTTCGGGAAACGCATCCATGATCCCAAGATGGGCACGTGCCCCCCGCTTGCGCAAGAGCCGGGTTGCAACCTTCCTGCAACGTTACAGCCGCTCGCTATAGCTTGTCGGGAATGTGACTTCTCCATGGGCGGCGCTCGTCTATATCCAAGGCATGATGAGAACGCTTCTCCTGACCACACTCCTGTCCACGGGACTGACTCTTGGCCTTTCGACGGGCCTGCCCACCGGCGGCACCGCGCTTGCCCAGACGTTTTCCCCGTCGGCCAACACGACCACCGAGGAAACTCTCCTCGAAACCTACTGGCGTGCCCCCGGCGAAGGTGGCATCCCACCTGATTTCGACTGGTCCGGCTCTGCCAACCTGGGGGGTGTCACCTTCCACTGGCCCGTGCCCGAGGTCATCGGCACCGGCGATCTGGAAACCATCGGCTACCGCAACGAGCTGATCCTGCCGATCGAGATCACGCCCGAAATGGCCGGTCAGGACGTGGAACTGTCCGCCGACCTGCTCATGGGCATCTGCGAACATATCTGCGTGCCGCTCGAAAGCGCGGTGGCGGTCGATCTTTCGGCCGCCGCCACCGTGGCCGACCCCCGGATCGAGGCGGCGCTCGCGCAGCGCCCCGACACCAAGGAAGAGGCGGGCGTCACCGATGTTTCCTGCACCCGCGAGGACCTGCGCGACGGTGTGCGCGTCACTGCGCGCATGGCGCTGCCCGCGATGAGCGACCGCGAAGCGGTTGTGTTCGAGGCCTCCGATCCGGCGATCTGGGTCTCCGAGGCGATGGAGCACCGCGAAGGCACGACGCTCGTGGCCGTGGCCGACCTCGTGCCGCCCACCGGCCAGCCGTTCCCGGTCGCGGGCAACGACCTGCGGTTCACCGTGCTTGGCGCGGGACGCGGCGTGGATATTCAGGGCTGCGACGAGATCGAGTGATCGCCGGTCCGGCGCGCGCGGCGAGAGGACCCTCGCCCATCGCGACGGCCCGAGCTTACTCCGCCGGGCCTGGCCGCACCGACCGCCGCGACAGGAACGCGACCGCGTAGGCCACGACGCTCACAACCCCAGCCCCGGCCACGAAGAGCCCCGCCGCCAGCAGCATCCCGCCGGCGCCCCAGGGCAGCGCGCCGGTGACGAGCACCCAGCCCATCGTCGCCACGAAAAGCGCGGCCACTGCCACTCCGGCAACGCCAACCAGCCGCACGAGCCCCGCCGCACGTCTTCCTGAATGGCGAGGATCGAGGGCACCACGAGCAGCACCAATACGAAGCCGAAGCCAAGCCCGTAAACAAGCGTCACCACCGTAGGTTTGAGGAACACCGCCTGCTGCGACGTCTCGAACATGAGAGGGGCGAGGCCCAGAACGGTCGTCGCCGTGGTCAGGAACACGGGCCGCAGCCGGTCCGCCGTCGCGTCCACGATCGCATGGCGTATGCCGCGATCCTCGGCGTATTCGTCCACCGTGGACACGAGCACGATGGAGTCATTGATGATGATCCCCACCATCCCGATCAGGCCCACGATGGAGAACATCGAAAGCGCAAGGTCCCAGTGGTAATGCCCGTATATCGCGCCGACGAGGCCGAAGGGAATGATCGCCATGACGACGAGCGGGCGCGTCCAGCTCGAGAAAATCCACGCCAGCACGATGAAGATACCGACGAGGCAGAGCGCAAAGCCGGTCATGGCCGAGGACAGGAACTGGTCCTCCTGCTCGCTCATCCCCGACAGCCGGTATTCCACGCCGAAATCCTCGGCAATCTGGGGCAGGATCGTGTCCTCCACGGCAAGCTCGATCTGGCTCGCCCGTTCGCCGTCGCTCTCGTCCATGTCGCCCGACACGGTGACGACCCGAAGCCCGTTCTCGCGGTTCACGGTGGAAAACCCGGACCGGGACGAGATCGACACCCGTCCGAAGCTGGCTTTTCTCCAGAAACGCCCGCGTCAGTTCGTCGTCCGGCAATTGCACCCGGATCGTGGCCGAACGCATCCCGTCCGGATAGGTCGCCGCCTCGATCCCTGACAGCCGGTTGCGAAGCTCGCTGCCCACATCGTCGATGGAAAAGCCCAGCGCCTGCCCCTGCGGCGTGATTTCTAGAACAAGTTCTTCCTTGTCGTAAGCGAGCGAGTCCTCGAGCGCCGAAACCTCGGGGAAATCGCCCAGCGCGGTCTTCAATGCCTCGGCGGCGGCCTTGAGCACCGCGGCGTCAGCACCCATGAGCTGCACGTCGATCGCATCGCCCCCCGGTCCCCAACGTCCGCCGCGGAACGTGAACTCCTCGAGAAGCGACGACTGCGGAAGCCCGTCGGTCAGGGCCGAGACGATGTCGAAGCTCGTGTAGGGCCGCGCATCGGCGTCGATCAGCTCGATGGTGACAGACCCCAGAAGGTCTTCGTCCTTGTCCTCGGCACTGGCAAGACCACGTCCCGACGAACCGCCGATCTCGGTCAAAACATAGGTAAAGGGCGCAACGCCATGCTCGGCCTCAAGCCCCTCGCCCACGTCGGCGATCGAGGCCTGAAGGATCTGCAACATCTCCAGCGTATCCTCGCGCGTGGCGCCGTTGACCATCGCGAAGTTGCCCGTGATCGTTCCCTGCTCGGGGGCCGAGAAGAACCGGAACGGCACGTCGCCCCGGATATAGAGAGCGACCTGCGTGGACAGGATCAGCACTGCGCCGGCCAGCACCGCGTAACGCGCCGTGACCACCATCTCCATGAAGGGTCGGAATGCGCGGTCGCGAAACCAGCGAAAGCCCTTGTTCACCTGCCGCGACGGCCAGTCATACCAATGTTCCTTGTTCACATGCGCGAGCGCATGGGCCATGTGATTGGGCAGGATCAGGAAACATTCGACAAGGCTCGCAAAGAGCACCGCGATCACCGTAAACGGCACGTCCGCGATGAACTCGCCGAACCTTCCCTCGATCATGGTCAGCCCGAAGAAGGCGATGATCGTTGTCAGGGTCGAACAGAACACCGGCAGGAACATGCGCCGCGCGGCATTCTCGGAGGCCTCGATGGGCGTCTCACCGCGCCGTCGCGCCCGAAAATCCGCGTGTTCGCCCACCACGATGGCGTCGTCCACCACGATCCCCAGCGTGATGATCAGCGCGAAGAGCGAGATCATGTTGAGCGTGAGGCCGAAAGCGTACATGAGCGCCACGGCGGTCAGCATCGAGACCGGGATACCGGCGGCGACCCAGAGCGCCGTGCGCGCATTGAGGAACAGAAACAGCGTGACCAGCACGAGGACGAGCCCCTGCGCGCCGTTTTCCAGCAGGATCTTCAGCCGATCCGTGATCATCTCGGCGCGCGTGCGGATCAGGTCGATGTCCACGCCTTCGGGCATCATCGGGCGCATGACCTCGGCCACATCCTCGACCGTGCGCTGGATGCCGATGGCGTCGCCCTGCTCGGACCGCGCGACCGAGATCGTCACCGCTGGATCCGCGCCCACGAAGAAGGTGCGCCCCCGGTCGATCCCCTCGACGCGAACCTGCGCCACGTCGCCGATGGTGATCGCATTTCCGTTGAGATCCGAGCGCAGGACGATGGCCTCGATCTCTTCCGCCGAGCGTTTCGCCACGCCCGCCCGGATGCGCGCCGTGCCGTCGCCCACGTTGCCCGCGGGGGCCGTGTCGGCCTCGCCGGCGATCGCCTGCGCAATGTCGGTGAGCGTCACATCGTTGCGCATGAGCGAGGCGGTAGTGACCTCGACCACCGTTTCCGGCGCAACGACGCCGTTGATCGTCGTGCGCGTCACGCCCTCTGTAAAGAGCCGCGCCACAAGCTCATCGGCAAATCGCGCCAGCTGATCGACGCCGACAGGCCCGGTGATGACCACATCCGTGACCCGGTCCGACCAGCCGCCTCGCGACACGGTGGGTTCCTCGGCGTTGTCGGGCAGGTTCGTCACCCCGTCCACGGCTGCCTTCACGTCATCAAGTGCCTGCGCCATATCGTAATTCGGCTCGAACGTCAGTTCGATCCGCGCCGACCCCTCGCGGGCACGGCTTTCGCTTTCCGCAACACCCTCGACGGCCAGGAGCGCGGGCTCGATGACCTGAACGATGCCCGCGTCCACATCCTCGGCCCCGGCGCCCTCCCACGTCACGTTGATCCGGATCTCGTCCTCGACCACGTCCGGGAAGAACTGCGCCCGAAGCTGCGGCATGGCCAGCAGGCCCAGCGTCAGAAGCCCGACGAAGAGCAGATTCGCCACGGTCGCGTGACGCGCAAAATAGGACAGGATGCCGCCTGCAGCGCCGGGAAAGGACCGCGCCATGACCTAGCTCCCCATCCGGGCTTCGATCCGGTCCACCATCTGCTGTGGCACTTCCGGCTGACGAAGCTGGGTCAGAATACGTTCCTTCGCTGGGGCGGGCATCTGGGTGTTGCCCTCGACGAAACTGATGAGCCGCGCCCGCCGGTCGTCGTCGAGCGCGATCATCGCCGCCTCTTCCGGCGTGGGCGGCGCATCTTCGGCGCCCTCGCGCAGCGGGCGCACGCGGATACCTGCGCCCAGTGTGGGCACCCGCTCCGCGATCACTTCGCGCCCGGCCAGCGCGGCGGCGTCGATCAGCACGTTTTCGCCCTGCCGCCGGACCACCGTCACGCGCTCTTCGCCCAGACGGTCCTCTTCGCCCAAGACCAGCACGGTCCCGGTCGAGGACACCGCGCCCGCAGGCAGCCGCGCGACGCCCTCTAGCGCCGGCTCCTCGATCCTCACGGTTACGAAATCACCGGGGCGAAAGCCGACGGGACGGTCGAGCGCGGCAAAGATGAGCCGCCCGGTCTGCCCTTCGCCCACCGCAGCACTTTCCCGCGCGATGCGGCCACGGGCCACCATGTCGAGCCCGGCCACGTCGAGAGAAATCGTGACCTCGGCCGGGATCAGTCCGCCGTCCTGGTCCAGAAGCCGCGCGTATTGCGCGGTGGACAGGCGAAAGCTCACCTCCAGCGCCTCGGGGTCCACGAGCATGGCCACGACCTCGTTGGCCTGCACGAGCCGACCCTCGAGCGCGGCCACATCCGACAGCGCCCCAGCGAATTGCGCGGTGATCGTCGCCTCGTCCAGCCGCCGCTCGGATTCCGCCAGCGCGATCCGGGCGCGGTCAAGCGCGATGGACGCCGAAGCGACCCGCGCCTCGGCCGCGTTCACCGTGGCACGCGCCGACAGCACCGCCTGTTCGGCAGAGGACAGCGCGATCTCGGCGGCCTCGACCTCGGCGGCAAGCCCCACGCCCCGCTCCGACAGGCTTTGCTGGCGTTCAAGCGCGGTCTGACGCAGTTCGACCTGACGGCGGGCTGATGCAAGATCGTCACGCTCGAGCAGGAGCGCGGCTTCGGCATCCGCCACTTCGGCCTCGGCATCTGCCACATCGGCCCGGCCCAGTGCCACGGCATCCTCAAGGTCCGTGGGGTCGATCCTGAGCAGCATCTGCCCCGCCGCGACCCGGCCCCCGTCCGCGAAATTCTCGCCCAGTTCCACGACCCGTCCCGAGGCGCTGGCCCGCACCTCGAGGGTGCGCCGCGACACGACCTCGCCAAAGGCCTCGAGCACCGGTTCCACGGTTTCCGGCACCACCGGCACCACGGCGGCGGTATAGACCCGCTCGCGCGCGGGCATCGAGCCGCCGGTCTGCGCCATCCGGGCGTCGACCGCACCCTTCACGATCCAGGCCGCCATGGCGAGACCCGCCACGGTCAGCGCAGCGAGGAAAAGCCCGGTCAGGGAACGTCGTAGAAACCGCATGTATAGCCCGCCTGTTGTCTTGCGAAATACCTTGCCCAGCACTGCGCCAAGGCGCAATCGCTCATCGCATGACAAGGCCGTTACGGGGCTATACGTGCCGCCGGATCATTTCCGTCGCTTGTGTTCGTCCAGACGCGGAAAAATCTCGACAAAGTTGCAGGGGCTGTGGCGGTAGTCGAGCTGATGGACGAGGATTTCGTCCCAGGCATCCTTGCAGGCCCCGGTCGAACCCGGCAGCGCGAAGAGGTAGGTGCCATTGGCCACGCCGCCGGTGGCGCGGCTTTGCACGGCGCTGGTCCCGATTTTCTGCATCGAGACAATGGTGAAAACCGTTCCGAAAGCGTCGATCTCCTTCTCGTAGACGTCGCGATGCGCCTCGACCGTCACGTCACGGCCCGTGAGCCCGGTGCCGCCGGTCGAAATGACCACGTCCACCTCCGGGTCCATTGTCCAGGCCCGAAGCTGGTCCGCGATGACCGCGCGCTCGTCCTTCACGATCAACCGGTCGGCGAGGTGATGCCCTGCCGCCTCGATCCGCGCGACGAGCGTATCGCCCGAACGGTCGTCCTCGAACCCGCGTGTGTCCGACACGGTCATCACCGCAATCCGCACCGGGATAAAGTCGCGTTCCGTCATGGTCACACCTCGAACCAGTTGACCGTGGGGCCAAGATTGACCACGCGGGTCGCCCCGACCATGCCCTCCTGCCCCCAGCAGTCGTGAATATGCCCACAGACCGCGAGCGCGGGCTGCACCCGCGCAATGGCCTCGCCGATCGCGACGGAACCGACTGGGCCAAGCCCGCGCACCACGTCGGCAATCCCGCGCGGCGGGGAATGGGTGATGATGATGTCCGCGCCGTCGGCCCCTGCGAGAAGCGCCTCGGCCGCCTGCTCGGCGAAGGCGCCATGCCGGCCGGTATGGCCGAGATTGCTGATGGCACTCACACTGATGCCCTGGTCGGAAGTAGCCTCGATGGCGGTCTCGAAGGCAAGCTGCATCGTCGGTATGCCGTGACCGCCGCCGCCGTCGATACGCAGGAACTGCCCGTCGCGCCTCGCGACATGCCCTTGTCCACCGGCCGACATATAGCCGCTCCGGAACTGCCTCGCATATTGAAGAATACGCATGACGCCGTGGGATTCGACTATTCTCACACTTCGCCCCGTAGTCGCGCCTGAACCGCAAGCAGGTCCGCCCAAGCGGCCTTCTTGTCCAAAGGCGCGCGCAGCAACTCGCGGGGATGAAACATCGGCATCACCGGCTTGCCCTCGAACTCGGCCCAGCGCCCGCGCGACCGTTTGATCCCCGAGGCACCGGTGAGCGCCCGCGCCGCGACCGATCCCATGGCGACGATCACCTCGGGGTCGGCAAGAAAGACATGGCGGGCAAGAAAAGGGCGGAACAGTTCGAGCTCGCCATCATGGGGCACCCGGTCCGACGGCGTGCGGTAGGGCACGACCGGCACGGCGTAGAGGCCCGCCTCGGCATCAGGCGCGTCACGGCCAAGGCCGATTGCCGCGAACATCGCGTCAAAGAGCGCCCCCTCGCGCCCGGCAAAGGGCCGCCCGTCGCGATCCTCCTCCGGCCCCGGAGCATCGCCCACAACCATGACCCGTGCGCCCGCCACGCCCTCGGCAAAGACGAAATTCCGTGCCCCGCGCTTGAGTTCGCATCCCTCGAAGTCCTGCATGGCCCCCGCCAGCGCCTCGAGGCTGTCTACCGCAGCCGCGATCCGCCGGGCCTCGGCCACCCAATCGACGCGCAGCGGTTCCGGCGGCGGTTCGGGCGCGGCACTGGCCTGCGCCCCACCCGCCCCGGGCATCCGCACGGGTTTGGGGGCCTGCTGTTCAAGCTCGTAACGGTTGATCGGCGCGTCGCCAACCGTGTCGGTGACGCCAAGCTCGACATACCAGTCGAGAAGGGCTTTCGCCTGATGCCAATCGAGATGCGATTCCATGAGCGCCAACTTAGGGGGCCTGTCGGGGGGCGTCCATGTCCGCTTTGGTCGCGACCAGAACCTGAACCGGACTGCGATCGCAAACTGAGGGGCCAAGGCCATTGCCCCGCCCCAGCCCGCTGTTATAAGCCCGGTGAGATACAAGGGGGTCCCGGCCATGACATTCCGCCACCGTCACCTTTTGGGGATCGAACCGCTTCATCCCGCGGAAATCACGAACGTTCTGGACCTTGCCGACCGTTACGTGGACCTCTCACGCGCGCCGCACAAGCGCTCCGACGCGCTCGCGGGGCTCACCCAGATCAACATGTTCTTCGAAAACTCGACGCGCACGCAGGCCTCGTTCGAAATCGCGGGCAAGCGGCTGGGCGCGGACGTGATGAACATGTCGATGCAGGCCTCCTCGATCAAGAAGGGCGAAACGCTCATCGACACGGCGCTCACGCTCAATGCGATGCGCCCCGACTTGCTGGTGGTGCGCCACCCCCATTCCGGCGCGGTGAACCTGCTCGCGTCGAAAGTGAACTGCGCCGTGCTCAATGCCGGTGACGGCAAGCACGAGCATCCGACGCAAGCGCTGCTCGATGCGCTCACGATCCGGCGCGCCAAGGGTCGGCTTCACCGCCTGACCATCGCGATCTGCGGCGACATCGCGCACAGCCGCGTGGCGCGCTCGAACCTCATCCTTCTGGGCAAGATGGAGAACCGCGTCCGCCTGGTCGGCCCGCCGACCCTCATGCCGAGCCAGATCGGCGAATTCGGTGTCGAGGTCTACGACGACATGGCCAAGGGGCTGGAAGGCGCGGACGTTGTGATGATGCTCCGGCTTCAGAAGGAACGGATGGACGGCGGCTTCATCCCGTCCGAGCGGGAATATTACCACCGCTACGGCCTCGACAGCGAAAAGCTCGCACATGCTAAGCCCGACGCCATCGTCATGCACCCGGGTCCGATGAACCGGGGGGTCGAGATCGACGGAACCATCGCCGACGACATCAACCGCTCCGTGATCCAGGAGCAGGTCGAGATGGGCGTGGCCGTGCGCATGGCCGCGATGGACCTCCTGGCCCGCAACCTGCGTTCCGAACGTGACACCAACACGGAAGGAACCATGGTATGAGCGATCCCGACACCGAACTCGACTTCACCGGCCAACCCGATCCCCGGACGATCTGGGTCTTTGAACTTCAGGTCCCGGCGGACGAACTGCCCATGTGGGAGCCTGACGGAGCGGATGCCGACTGGCCCCTGCCCGGCGTTCTGGGGGTGGGCAAGCTCGACCCCGCGCATGTCGAGGTCTTTCCCGACAACCGCATCGCGGAATACGGGTTGGCACGCTATCTCGCGGATGCCAACGGCATGGACGAGGCGGTCGTGGCCCCCGACGCCGCAAAACTCGAAAGCGTAAGTGAACTGGTGGTCCTGATCCATTCGCGGGCGCTCTTGAAACCCGGCCGCTTCGCGCCGCATCCGCCCGCGCGCTTCATCGGCAAATACGTCGCCAAGGGGCACCTGACCGCTTCTGTCCCGCTGGCCTCGCGCAGTTCGGACGGCGTGATCGCGGGCGGCAGATCGACGACCGTGACGCACAACAGCTTTCCCTGGCGCGTCGTGGCGCTGTCATCGCTCCTCGTGGCCATATTCGCCGGGCTGATCTGGTGGCTGGCATGACCGACGACCTGGCCCGGCAATCGAGCGGCAAGACGATCCCTCCGGTGCTCGCCACGGGGGAGACCGTCGTCGCGACCTTCGCCCCGAGCCGCGCCACCTATGTCAAGGAACATATCATGCTCGCCGCCATCGCGAGCGTCGCGGGCGCCGGGCTCCTCATCTTTGCGGGCAGTGAACACGCCTGGACCGGCGTCGTGGGGGCACTCGCCGCCATCGCGGTGCGCGGAATCTATGTGGCCTCCGAGGCGCTGGGGCAGACATGGACCCTCACCGACCGCCGCCTCATCGCGCCTTCGGGCATGAATATTCCCCGCGCCCGGATCGCCCGCGCCCGCACGATCTTTTCGGCGGCTCAGGTGATCACCGACACCGGCGACAAACACATGATCAAGTATCTCTCCGACCCCGCCGCCGCCGTGCGGATCATCGAGAAGGACCGGACATGAGCAAGACCCCCGCGGGCTGGGAAGGCATCCTCGACAAGGGCGAGACGATCCTCTGGCAGGGGCGCCCGCTACAGGATTTCCACATCGGCATCGGCAACCTGTTCACCGTGCTCTTCGGCCTTTTCTTCGCGGGCTTCGCGTTATTCTGGATGGTGGGCGCGGCCAGCATGGGCGGCGGGCTGTTCTGGATGTTCGGCCTCATCCATTTCTCGGTCGGCGTCGGCATGGTTTTCTGGTCGGTCTACGGCTCGACCTACGCGCGGCGCAACACCTGGTATACGCTGACCGACAAGCGGGCCATCGTGGCCACCGACTACATCACCAAGCGCAAGTCGCTCGAGTCCTACCCGGTCACCGATGCCATCGTCGAGTTCCGGGCCGGCCCGCCTGATGACATCATTTTTGGCCACGAGACGAAGCGCGGCTCCAAGGGCCGCAGCTACACCGTTCCGGTCGGCTTCTTCCGCCTCGAGGATGGCCACGCCGTCATGCGGATCATCCGCACCAATATCCACAAGGTCCGCGACCTCCCGCCCGAGGACGAGACGGACACGCCCCCGCCGATCCCGCAAGAGACCACGCAATGACCCTGATCACCTTCACCAACGCCCGCCTGATCGACCCCGAGGCGGGCACCGATACGCTGGGCTCGCTTACCGTCGAAGAGGGCGAGATCGTCGCGCGCGACGACAGCGCACGGGGCGAGGTGATCGACTGCGGGGGCAAATGCCTCGCCCCCGGCATTATCGACATCGGGGTCAAGATCGGGGAACCCGGCGAGCGCCACAAGGAGGGGTTCCGCACAGCGGGCCGTGCCGCAGCCGCCGGTGGCGTCACGACCATGGTCACGCGCCCGGACACCAGCCCCTCGATCGACAACCCCGAGACGCTCGATTTCGTCAAGCGCCGGGCCCGCGAACGCGCGCCGGTGCGCGTCAATCCCATGGCCGCGCTCACCAAGGGCCGCGAGGGCCGCGAGATGGTCGAGATGAGCTTTCTGCTCGACGCGGGCGCGGTGGCCTTCACCGACTGCGACCACGTGGTCGGCGACAACAAGGTCTTTTCCCGCGCGATGACCTATGCCCGCAGCCTTGGCGCGATCATCATGGCGCACCCGCAGGACCCGTCGCTGTCCAAAGGCGCCGCGACAACCTCGGGCAAGTTCGCCTCGCTTAGGGGCCTGCCCGCCGTGTCGCCGATGGCCGAGCGCATGGGGCTCGAACGCGACCTCGCGCTGGTCGAGATGACGGGCGTGAAATACCACGCCGACGCGCTCTCGACCGCCGCCGCGTTGCCGGTGCTGGAACGGGCAAAGGCAGCGGGGCTCGACGTGACGGCAGGGGTCAATATACACCACCTCACGCTCAACGAACTGGACGTTGGCGATTACCGCACCTTCTTCAAGCTGAAGCCGCCGCTGCGCGCCGAAGATGACCGTCTCGCCATGGTCGAGGCGGTGGCGTCAGGCCTTATCGACATCGTCTGTTCGATGCACACGCCGCAGGACGAGGAAAGCAAACGCCTGCCGTTCGAAGAAGCCGCATCCGGTGCGGTCGCTCTGCAAACCCTGCTGCCCGCCGCGATGCGGCTGGTGCAGGCGGGCGCGATGGACCTGCCGACGCTCTGGCGGGCGCTGTCGATGAACCCGGCGCGGCGGTTCGACCTGCCGGGTGGCGATCTGGCGATTGGCAACCGCGCCGACCTCGTGCTTTTCGACCCCGATGCGCCCTTCATCATGGACCGGTTCAAACTCGAGTCGAAATCCAAGAACACGCCCTTCGACGAGGCGCGGATGGAAGGCAAAATCCTCGGCACATGGGTCGGCGGCAAACGGGTCTTTCCCTTTGCCGACTGACGTAGGGTGCGCATTGATGCGCACCACGCCCGCTTCATGATCCGTCAAGCCACCACCCTCGACCTCCCCGACATGGCCCGCGTCACCATGGCCGCCAAGGCGCATTGGGGCTATTCGCAGGCCTTCCTCGACGCCTGTCGCGACGAGCTGTCGCCCAAGCCCGCCGACCTTGGCCCCGGTCTGGTCGTCTGGGACGAGGGCGGCATTCGTGGCGTCGCGCATGTCATTCAGGACGGGGACGAGGCGCATCTCTGGCTCCTCTTCATCCACCCCGACGCGATGGGGCGCGGGATCGGCAAGGCCCTGTTTCGCTGGGCCTGCGACCACGCCCGTTCCCAGGGCGCGACGCGGCTTACCCTCGACGCCGACCCCTATGCCACCGAATTCTACCGGCGCATGGGAATGACCCAGACCGGCGAGGTGCCGTCGGCCACGTGGCCCGGGCGCATGCTCCCGCTCATGGCGTTAAAACTGTGACCGCGCGGCCCCGGATCACCCCCGGGGCGCGCGCGGCAAACGGTCCTCCCTTTCCCCGCCTGTCGCAATCTGCGACAAAGCCCCGGACAGCCCCTGCCGGACACAAGACATGCCCGAAATCCTCACCCCGATCCCCCTCCTGGCCCTCACGGCCATTGCCGCCTATCTGCTAGGCTCGGTGCCCTTCGGCATCGTCATTGCGCGGCTCTTCGGGCTGGGTGACCTGCGCAAGATCGGCTCGGGCAACATCGGCGCGACCAACGTGCTCCGGACCGGCAACAAGCTCGCCGCCTTCCTCACCCTCATCCTCGACGCGGGCAAGGGAGGCATCGCGGTCCTCGTCGCGCGGGCGCTCTTTGGCCCCGATGCGGCGCAGCTTGCCGGTTTCGCGGCCTTTCTCGGCCATTGCTTTCCTGTTTACCTTGGCTTCAAGGGCGGCAAGGGCGTCGCGACATGGCTGGGCACGCTCCTTGCCCTCGCATGGCCCGTTTTCCTCGCCGCCGGGGCCACATGGCTCGCCATGGCCGCGCTGTTCCGCATCTCGTCGCTGGCCGCGCTGACCGCCGCGCTCGTCACGCCGCTCTGGGCATGGCTTCTGGGCTACCCGCAGACCATCGTGCTGCTCATCGCCCTCGCGGTCCTCATCTACATCCGTCACGCGCCGAACATCCGTCGCATCCTCGACGGGACCGAGACGAAAATCGGCAAGAAATCCTGACGCTTACCCCAGACGCGGCAACGCAACACGAGACGTGAATGTGGCCAGAGGGCGCAAACCCTCCGTTGCTTTTCAGCGTGGTTGAGGCAAACTGCGCTCACGAAAACATTACCTTCGAGGGAGTTTGGGGACATGAACATGATGGAGGCCGTCAGGGCCGTCTTTTCCAAATACGCGACATTCTCGGGTCGTTCGCGCCGCGCCGAACTGTGGTGGTTCGTGCTTTTCTGCTTCATCGCGAACCTCGTTCTGAGCGTCGTGGACAGCTTCCTTTTCGGCGCGACGACCGAAACCGGCAGCCTCGCCACGGGCGACTACAGCTTCTCCTCGCAGACCGACACGCCGATCCTGTCGATGATCTTCGCCCTCGCCACACTGATCCCGTCCATCGCGGTCGGCGTGCGGCGGATGCATGACATCAACCGATCCGGCTGGTGGCTGCTCATCTGGTTCATCCCGCTCGTCGGCTGGATCATCCTGATCGTCTGGTATGCCAAGGCCGGCGACCGTGGCCCGAACCGCTTCGGCCCCGATCCCATCGACGGCGCGGGCGGCGGTGGCGAGACCTACGCGCCCAGCTCGGTCCCGCCCGTGGCCTGACGACACCGACCGATCCAGACAAAGCAAACCGAAGGACATCGAGACATGGACTGGAAGACCGCCCTCCACATCTGCCTGCGCGAGAAATACGCCGACGTGAACGGCCGTGCGCCAAGGTCGGAATTCTGGTGGTTCGTTCTGTTCATCTTCGTGGTCTCGATCGTCCTTTCGGTGATCGACACCCTGCTCTTTGCCCCGGTGGCCGGAACCTCAGGGCCCCTGAGCCTGATCTTCACGCTCATCACCATCGTTCCGGCGGTGACAGTGACGGCGCGGCGGCTTCACGATCTGAACCGGTCGGGATGGTGGCAGCTTCTGCTGCTCATCCCCTTGGTGGGCTTCATCATCATCGTCTGGTGGGCCTGCCTCAAGGGCACCGAGGGTCCGAACCGCTATGGCCGCGACCCGCTGGGCGGCATCGGCGATCCGGATGCGGAAACGCCCCTCCACGACGTCCCGCCCGCCGTTTAGGGCAGACGACAGACACGCAAAAGGCCGGGGTCCGCGCGCCCCGGCCTTTTCATGTTCCGCCCGCGATGCCACATAGGACGGGAAGCGAAAGGCACGCCATGACCATCACGCAAGAAGACGAGTTCGACGGGCTCAAAGCCATCGGACGCATCGTGGCCGACACGCGCGAGGTCATGGGCCGCGCCATGGAACCCGGCATGACGACCGCCGAGCTCGACGACGTCGGCCGCGCGTATCTGGAGCGCGAGGGCGCCATCCCGGCGCCCGAGGCGACCTATGATTTCCCCGGGGCCACCTGTATCTCGGTAAACGAGGAAATCGCCCACGGCATCCCCGGCGCGCGCATCCTGCGGGCAGGCGACCTCGTGAACATCGACGTCTCGGCCTCGAAGGACGGATTCCTTGCCGATACCGGCGCGACCTATCGGCTGGGCCGGGTGAAACCCTCGCTCGACCGGCTCTGCCGTGACGGCAAGCGCGCGTTGCAGATCGGCGTGGCGCAGGTCGGCGCGGGCAAACCGCTCGCGGGCATCGGCGCCGCCGTTGGCAAGTTCGCTTCGCGCAACGGCTACACGCTGATCCGCAACCTCGCGAGCCACGGGGTCGGTCGTGCGCTCCACGAAGAGCCAGGCGATATTCCCACGTGGCCGAACCGCGACCGCCGCCGGATGAACGAGGGCCTCGTGCTGACCGTCGAGCCGTTCCTGTCCACGGGCGGACTTTGGGCGACGGACGGCGACGACGGCTGGACGCTCTACGCCGAACCCGCCGCCCCTTGCGTGCAATACGAACACACCGTGGTGGCGACGAAACGCGGCCCGGTGATCGTGACGCAGCCCGCCTAGATCACCAGCGCGATCACGAGCACCCCGAGCGACAGTTCTGCCGCGTGGCCCACCACCCGGATCGTTCCCGCGTGGCGCGCGCCCACGTCGCCCAGCCCGCCGCGCAGGCTCGACGAGGTCAGCGCCACCGCGAGGGTAATGAGCGCAGTGCCGAGACCCATCGCATAGGTCGCGAGCACCCCGACCCAGGCCGCCCCGATCATCCAGGTGAGGAGCATCAGGAACACCGCCCCGGTGCAAGGCCTGAGCGCAACTCCGGCAATGAGCGCGAGCGCTTCGGGCAACGAGGCCTTAGCGCTCGCCTCAAGGTCGGGGGTATGGGCATGGCCGCAGCCGCAGCTCTCGTCATGGGCATGATGGTGGGGCCCGTGCTCATGTCCGTGCCCGTGCCCGTGATCATCCCCATGCCCGGCAGCCTCGGCCGCCCCCCGGTCCATCCGCCAAAACCCACGAACTCCGCGCCAGACGAGCCAGGCCCCGAGACCTGCGATCACCACGTTGCCGACCGCGGTCACCGGCC
>LULQ01000107.1_pt1 | contig 39779 bp, 45 predicted proteins | sample 728091 | NCBI WGS metagenome assembly LULQ01 (sample SAMN03860285, study PRJNA289734) | marine metagenome | biome: seawater column; feature: ocean; material: water; isolation source: Red Sea water column Station 149 - depth 10m | place: Saudi Arabia: Red Sea | collected 2011-10-15 | depth 10 m
TTACTTAGTGATTTTTGTATCACTTCTTTTTCATTAATTATCCCATGAGTTATATATGGTGATAAACAAGACACATTTAATCTCTTTTCAGGTCCAAAATCAAAATTTCTTAGTCTAGAATATTCTGCAAGATTATTTTCAACAAAATTATCTAATTGATTTATGGCCTTAGCCCTTGAAGCTTCAAACATTGCTTTTAATTATTTCGATTTTTTTTTCTTTAGACCTAATTTATCACTGTGTCTTAACCTTAAAACAACAATCGCTCCAGCAATTAACAAAATTGCAACTGCTTCGTAAACAAGTGCAGTAGGATCCATCTCTTTACCTTGTAAAATAATAAACCGGGCAAGAGCCGTTATCGCAATAAGCAATGGAAGTGTAATACTAATAGACTGTTGGTTCCAAAAAACTCTAACCATAGCTAGCACCTCTAAGTAAAGAAACATTAAAAGTAAATCAGCTAATGTTACCAACTGATTGGTGAACATATTTTTAATTTCTATGCCAACAGCAATAACAGTGCTCACTAAAATAATACACATTAAAGCTAATTGTAAGTTTTTTGTAATATTGTCCATTATTTACCTTTAGTAAATGGTAGCCATTTTTCAAATGCTGATTTTAAAGGACCATCATATGGAATTGAGTAAGAATTTGGATTAGGACTAGTCAACACTTCAATACCTTTTGAAAAAATAAAGATAAATACTATTACAAAAACAATTACCATTATTTTAAAAGGATCAAAATTTTTTGTTTGAAAAACACTTGCGGATTTTGCTTCTGCTTTATGGAATTGTTTAAAAGTCATGTAGACGGCAAATATTAATCCTATATGAGCTAAAAAAAGACCAGCCCACCCAAATGCAAAAGTTGTATATGAAAAAACATATAAACTAAAAACTGTAGTCCAAATAAAACTTAAAACTAATAAAATTTGTAGTCTTACTGTTTTAGGAAGTGCACGTAGATCATTTTTGCTATCATCAAATAAAATATTTGCAGCATCTCTCATCCAATTTTTAATTGATTCCATATTTCAAAGATATAATTTTTTATAATTTAAACAAATGCTAATTTGCCCTAAACTTTACAGTTAACGAAGCTTTTTTTTGTGAAAATTGATAAATCTCTCAACGTTAGATTTATTAAATGACTTGTTCTCCTCAAATGAAACTTTCTTCATTGAATATGCACTACTATTAGTAACTCTTGATTGAATTGTAATATTCCCTTTATATAATTTAAGCTTGACTGCGCCGTTAACTTTACTTCTTTTTAAATCAACAATTTTCTGAAGTTTAAATCTTTCTTTTGAATACCAGTAACCATTATAAATCAATTCTGCATATCTAGACATTATTCGATCTTTCTTATGCATGGTTGCTTTATCTAAAGTAACAGACTCAATTGCTCTATGTGCATTAATTAAAAGAGTGCCACCAGGTGTTTCGTATACACCTCTAGATTTGATGCCTAAAAATCTATTCTCAACTAAGTCAACCCTTCCAATTCCATTATTACCAGCGAAATTATTAAGTTTTGACAGTAACTTAGAAGGTGACATTTTTTTTCCATTAATTCCAAAAGGATCACCATTTTTAAAATTTATAGTAACATAAGTTGGTCTATTTGGTGCTTTTTCAGGTGAAACAGTTCTTTGAAAAATAAATTCTGGAGCTGAATTTCTAGGGTTCTCCAAGACCTTTCCCTCTGTAGAGGTATGAAATAGATTATCATCCACAGAAAAAGGGGGTTCTCCTTTTTTATCATTTGGAATTGGAATATTGTATTTTTTTGCGTAATTAATTAAGTCAGTTCTTGATTTTAATTTCCAAATTCTCCATGGAGCAATAATTTTTATATTTGAACCAAAATAATGATAACCTAATTCAAACCTTATTTGATCGTTGCCTTTTCCTGTCGATCCATGCGAAACAGCATAGGCTTTAAATTTCTTAGCAACTCTTATTTGGTCTTTAGCAATTAAGGGGCGTGCAATTGATGTACCAAGTAAATAGACACCTTCATAAATTGCATGTCCTCTAATCATTGGGTAAATGTACTCTTTTACAAAAATATCTCTTAGATCGTTTATTATTATTTTTTTTACACCAAGTTTTTTTGCATTTTTAATAATTTTATTTTTATTTATCTCTTGGCCAATATCGGCAGTGTAGCATATTACTTCTGCATCATAATTCTCTTGAAGCCACTTTAAAATTATAGAAGTATCTAACCCTCCAGAATAGGCGAGCACTATTCTTTTTTTTGACTTCATGATTTTATGTGCAATTTTTTTTTGCTGAATTGTATGCTTTAGTAAAACCCATCAACGAATAATGATCAATTGTTTGAGATCCTGATTTATTATATGCAGTAACCATAATTCTTGATGCTTTTTTCATTCTTTTTATAATTCTTTTTTCAATTTTATTGCTTGAAATCCACGCAAAGTCTTCTTGTGCAATGTCAAATTTATATTTTGATTTCCCAGATGATGCTATGATTGAATTTTGGCTATTATATTCGTAACCAGATGTAGTGCTTACCTCATCTGAAATTTTATCAGTTGGCCTAAATGTAACAAATAATCTTGCCTCTCTATCTCCCTTTTTTGGAGATTGTAAAACAGGTTTAGATTGAGCAAAACAAATTTTTCCATTTGTATCTAATACCTGAATTACTTCCCAGTCTTTAAACTTTCCAATTTTTTTAACTTCTTCAGCAAAGCTTGATGAAAATGTAAAAAATAAAATAATAATTGAGTATCTAATTATGGACATGGATTTGGAAATATTTTTTGAACATTATTTATTTCGTTTATTACTTCTTGATCTAATTTGACTTTTACACTTTCTATATTAGTTTTCAACTGATCCATGGTTGTTGCGCCTATGATCACGCTAGTCATAAATTCTTGCTCCTCACAAAATTTAATGGACATTTGACTCATATCTAGACCATATTTTTCACTTATTTTGAAATATTCCTCTACTGCTTTTTCAGTATTGGGCTTTCTATATCTGGTCCAAAAATCATAATCTCTTTCCATTCTCGAGCCCTTTGGCAATTCTCCATTTCTATATTTGCCTGACAAATATCCACTCGCCAAAGGTGAATAGGAGAGACATCCTATCTGTTCTCTAATAGACACCTCTGCAAGTCCGACTTCATAAGATCTATTAAGTAAACTATAGGGATTTTGAATAGACATCATTCTTGGTAAATTTTTATCTTTAGAAAGTTTAATATAATTCATCACTCCCCAAGGAGTTTCATTTGATAGCCCTACATATCTGATTTTACCCTTATCAACATATTTTTTTAACTCATTAAGAACGTCTTCGAATTGATTCCATTCATTTTCTTTATGCTCATAACCCAATCTTCCAAAGTTATTGACATTTCTTTCTGGCCAATGAAGTTGATACAAGTCTACATAGTCAGTGTTCAATCTTTTAAGACTATCATTAAGCGCATTTTCTAAATTTTTACCTACAAAACTATTTTCACCTTTTCTTAAGTAATCCCTAGATGGTCCAGCAACTTTTGTTGCTAAAATAATATCTTCTCTTTTTTTGTTTTTTTTTAACCAATTACCTATGATTTTTTCAGTATGACCGTAAGTTTCCTCCTTTGGAGGAACTGCATAAAGTTCAGCTGTGTCCCAAAAGTTTACGCCCTCATTTAATGCAAAATCCATCTGTTCAAAGGCTTCCGCTTCAGTATTTTGTTCTCCCCAGGTCATTGTACCGAGACAAATTGTGCTTACTTTAAGGTCTGTATTTCCTAATTTTTTGTAATTCATTCTTTAAAGTTATTTTTACTTATATTTTGGTGGCTTGAAAATATAGAAATATGATATTATATAAATCTCATGGAATTCAACAAAGAAAATATTTTAAATAAATCTACAACTGCAAAACAAGCAGTTGTAATGGATGAAGGTTTAAGAGCCTACATGTTAAAAGTATATAACTATATGGCTACAGGAGTTCTGTTAACTGGAATTATAGCACTGTTATCTTTCAAAATGTCGGTTGTTACAGATGCAAATGGTTCAATTGTTGCATTAACTGAATTTGGTAATGCTATATATTTGTCAGGATTAAAGTGGGTAGTAATGCTCGCACCTCTTGCAATAGTTTTTTACATGAGTTTTGGAATTAATAAAATGAGTTCATCAAAAGCTCAAACTACCTTTTGGATATTCGCAGCTTTAATGGGTCTTTCTTTGTCCTCAATTCTTTTAGTTTACACAGGTTTAAGTGTTACTAGAGTATTTTTCATATCTTCAGCAACTTTTGGTGCAATGAGTATTTACGGTTACACAACAAAAAGAGATCTAACTAAATTTGGATCTTTTTTGATGATGGGTTTGATTGGAATTATTATTGCTTCACTAGTTAATATTTTTCTTAAATCTTCTATGATGTATTTTGCAATTTCTATAATTGGAGTATTAATTTTCGTGGGCTTAACTGCTTATGATACTCAAAAAATTAAGAATATGTATGTTGCCTCAGACTCTGGAGAATTGATGGGCAAAAAAGCAGTTATGGGTGCTTTAACTTTGTATTTAGATTTCATTAATTTATTTATAATGTTGTTAAGACTCTTTGGTCAGAGAAGATAATTAATTTTTTAATTTCTTCCAATTAGTATTCTTTAATAAATTTTCAAGATCAAAAGAATTTTTTAATATTTTACCATTGGTATCAGTGATCAAATATCTTAAGTTTTTGTTTGATGGTTTAAAGTTTTTACAAATTTTATAGATAGCATTTTCAGCAGCATTTTTAAAAACACTAAAACTTACTTGTTTGCTAGAAATAGAAAGCCCGTAGTCTCTCCAAGATCCTTCAGATACCATTTTAGCATAGAGATCCAAAATAATTTTCAACTCATTCTTTTCAAAAAAATACTTTATTTCCTCATCTTTTTTTAAGTTATTTACAACAAGTTTTAAGTTTCTATTCATTTAGCTTGTACTTGTTAATAAGACCAATTTGAAAAGCAGTAAAAATAAATGTGATTGGAAGCATTCCCCAAACTTTGAAGTTAACCCAAAACTCCTCTGTTTGCGTTCGCCAAATTACTTCATTTAATAATGCAAGACCAAAAAAGAAATACATCCATCTATTATTTAAGATTTTCCAGCCTTCATCACTTAATGGTAAAGATTTTCCTAAAATTTTTTTTAAAACAGGCTCATCTGTAAAATATTTTCCAAAAAATAAGGCTAACGCGAATAAAATATTAATTATTGTGGGCTTCATGTAGATGAAAACTGGATTATCAAAATATATTGTTAAACCTCCAAATAATGTAATTAACACTCCACTTATCAGTGGAACCATTGGAATTTTTTTCTCTAGTATCCAAACTATAAGAACTGCAATTATAGTTGCAACTATGAGTGGAGGTATAGCTATTTTTAAATTTTTATCGTTATTATAGTAAAAGAAAAAAAAAATTACTAAAGGTCCAATATCTGTAATAAATTTTAAGAAAGATTTATTCACTGCTACATATTATCAGATTAATAAAACAATCATATTTTTTTTATTGATTTTTTTTTTCAAATATCCATATTTGTTTAGTGAGCATTCAAAAAGCTAAATTTTCAATTGGTGATGTAGTAAAGCATAAGCACTTCGAATTTAGAGGTGTGATTTATGATGTAGATTTTGAATTTAATAATTCAGAAGAATGGTATCAATCAATACCCAAAAATGTTAGACCTAGAAAAGATCAGCCTTTTTATCATCTACTAGCTGAAAATGATGAAATTACATATGAAGCATACGTGTCAGAACAAAATCTTTTAACAGACGACTCGGAAGAACCCATTAAACATCCATTGATAAATGAGATTTTTTCGGGGAAAAAAGGCTCAAGTTATTTTAAACCTTCAAATTAATCGAAAGCCTACTTTTTAACACATTTTATACAAACAGAAGTCATAACTTATAAATATAATCAACTTATATCTGGCTGAGAATGCTTATTAATTCCATTTTTATCTCCCTCAGTATTCTCGGTCAGACGATTTATCAAAATTTATATCGATTATTTATGTTATAAAAACTCATGTTAAATTATTTTAATCCTAGTAACACTTTAAAGGTTATTAATAAGCTTCAGAAATTTATTTTTGCATTATTTATTGCAGTTTTAATTCTTGGATTGTTTGAAGCTTTGGTACTTTCTCCTGAGGATTATAAACAAAGCGACTCTGTAAGGATAATGTATGTTCATGTTCCTGCAGCTTGGATTTCACTTGGCATATTTTCTGTTATATCAATCTTATCTTTTGGAATTTTAATTTTTAAAAATAAAAATTTTATTTTAATTTCTAAAAGTTTAGCACCATCTGGCTTTGTATTTAATATTATTGCATTGGTTACAGGCTCAATCTGGGGAAAGCCCACATGGGGTACCTGGTGGGCTTGGGATGCTAGAATTACATCAATGTTACTTCTCGCTGTATTTTACTTGATGTTCATGCTGAGTTGGAAAATTTTTGAGGACGAAAAGAAATCAATTAAACTTAGTTCATACATTGCAATTTTTGGATTAATAAATGTTCCAATAATTAAATTTTCTGTTGACTGGTGGTCAACCTTGCACCAACCGTCTTCTGTAAATGTATTTAAGGAAACCACTATTCACTCAACTATGCTTATGCCATTAGGTATAATGACTGCGGCATTTGCACTTTTCTCAATTTTAATATTTTTAATGAAATATCATACAGAACTGCTAAAGATTAAAAATAAAGGATTAGATAGATTATGATAAGTGAAATTTTAAACATGAACGGATACGGTTTATATGTTTGGTCATCTTTTATGTTTACTTTGTTAAGTTTTGGTACTTTATATTTCGTAACTAAAATTCAGCTAAATAAAGAGTTAAGGAACTTTGAAGCTAAATTTAAAAATTTAGATATTGACAAAGCTGAAATTGCAAAAAAGCAAGAAATTTACAGAGGAATTTTATCAAGTACTTCAACATCTAAAATTTAACTTTAGATTTTCATGTATGGTAAAAAAGTCAAGATACGAGCCTTTTTTATTATTTTAGTATTCACTTCAGCAATTCTTATCACTTTTTTGGTGATAAATTCATTAAAAGAAAATGTTGTATTTTTCAAATCACCGACTGACATAAATAATTTAAATCAAATAGAAAGTAAAAAAATAAGAGTTGGTGGGATGGTTAAAAAAAACTCAATAGAAATTGAAAATAAAAATTTAAAATTTGTAATTACTGATTTTAAAAATGAGATAATTGTAACTTTTAGTGGAGCTGTACCCAACTTATTTGAAGAGGGAAAAGGAGTAGTTGCAGAGGGATATTTAGAAGATAGAAAATATTTAAAAGCAGAAAAAATTTTAGCAAAACATGATGAAAATTATATGCCTCCAGAGGTTAAAGAGGCAATGCAAGGAAATTAGAAATGATTAATCAAATCGGAGCTTATTCACTATATATCTGTTTATTTGTATCTGTATACTTAATATTAAAATCATATATTTCCTCAAAAAATTTTGACAAAAAAATTGATCAAACATTTTTTGCAACTTTGTCAGTACAACTATTTATGACAATTTTAAGTTTTTTTACCCTAGTTTTTGCTTTTGTTTTTTCTGACTTTTCAAATATTACAGTGTTCAATAATTCTCATACGTTAAAACCTCTTTTTTATAAAATATCAGGTACCTGGGGCAATCATGAGGGAAGTCTACTGTTGTGGTTATTGGTACTAACTTTCTTTTTGTTCATTTTTTTTGTTACTTCAAAAAAGATGAATGTAAGATATAGAATTTTAACAATTTTATTTCAGGAAATTATTATTTTAGGTTTTTTACTCTTTATTCTTTTTACATCAAACCCATTTTTAAATATTTTACCAATACCTAATGAAGGTTTAGGTTTAAATCCAATTTTGCAAGACCCAGCACTTGCAATACATCCACCACTTTTATATGTGGGTTATGTTGGAACCTCTATAATTTTTTCTGCATCATTAGCAGCTTTAATTACTAAAACTGTAGACAATGTTTGGGCATCTCATATTAAAAATTGGATTTTAATATCTTGGATATTCTTATCAGTTGGAATACTTCTAGGATCTATATGGGCTTACTATGAATTAGGATGGGGTGGATTCTGGTTTTGGGACCCGGTCGAAAATGTTTCATTGATGCCTTGGTTTTGTTTGACTGCATTGCTACATTCAATAATAGTTCTTAAAAATAGAAATATTTTTCATTCTTGGACTGTAATTTTATCAATCACAACATTTTCATTAAGTATGAGTGGAACATTTTTAGTAAGATCAGGGATACTCAATTCAATTCACACATTTGCTAATGATCCATCCAGAGGAGTGTTTATACTAACATTCCTATTATTTCTTGTTTTACTGGCTGTTTTTATTTTCTTTTTTAATCAAAAAAATTTTCCAGATACATACCAAAGATCATTTTTGGTTAGTAGAGAGACAAGTATATTAATCAATAACTGGTTTATGATGTTTTTTTTATCAGTAGTATTAGTTGGGACAGCATATCCAATTTTTCTTGAAGTTATTAATGACGCTAAAATTTCGGTAGGACCACCATTTTATCATAAATTAATCGTTCCATTTCTTATACCTTTTTTATTTTTTATGGCATTAGGACCAAATATAAAATGGATTAAAGATAAAGTAAAAAAACTAAATATATCACAAATTATTTTTTTAATTTTATCTTTTGTAATTTCCTTTTTTATTGTTTTAAATACTAATACAAATTATTTGTTCTCAACTTTGTTATTCACATTCAGTTTTTATTTATTTTTTAATGTAATAAATAGTTTTCAAAAAAAAAATTCTAATTTATCTCAAAAAGTTTCCCATCTTGGTTTTAGTATTTTTATGCTTAGTATTTTATTCAATGGTATTTTATCTAAAGAAAATTCGGCAAACATGAAGGTTGGTGATGAAATTAATTTTTTAAATAAAAAATTAATTTTCGAGAATGTAAAAGTTGAAAGTGATTCAAATTTTAAAAAATTAGTAGGTGAATTCAAACTTAATGACAATGGAAAAATTATTCATTTTAAACCAGAAATTAGAGTTTATAGCCAACCCGAAACCATCACAAGTGAAGCAGATATTTCATCAACACTATTTTCAGATAATTTTTTAGTTTTCAGCCTTATTAAAAATGATGGTTTTTTTAATGTTAGATACCAACACAAACCTTTAATGATTTGGATCTGGATATCAGTATTATTGATGTCACTTGGGGGTGTATTCAGCTTCTTTAAATTAAATGAAAAATAATAAGATTTTTTATTTTATTGTAAGTCTAATAGTAGCAATTTTTTTTGTTTTGCTTTTAGGTTTGAAAGAAGAAAAAAATTATTCCCCACAGTCAGAAAATAAAAAATTAAATAATTCAATTTCACTTAAAGAGCTTTATTCAGGAAAAAATATTTTTCTTAATGATTTATTGCTAGAAAATGAGTTAAATTTAATTAATATTTGGGCTTCATGGTGTTTGCCATGTAAAGCTGAACACCCTTACTTGATAAATCTGAATGAGAGATTTGACATAAATTTAATAGGCATAAACTATAAAGATAACTTAGATAATTCAAAAAAATTTCTATCTGATCTTGGAAACCCATACGATGAGGTCTTGGTAGATAGTGATGGAATAAAATCAATTGAGCTCGGCGCTATAGGTGTTCCTGAAACATACTTGATTAATAATGAATATAAAATTATCAAAAAATTTATTGGACCTTTAGACCAAGATGATTATGAAAATATAATTAGTTTAATTAAAAAATGAAAAAAATTTTTTTAACGGTCTTAATATTAATAATAACCACTTTCCATTCCAATATCTCTTTTGCAGATCAAAACAAGAATATTGATCACATAACCAAGAATTTACGATGTTTAATTTGCCAAGGTCAATCTGTTTATGATTCTCAATCAGATTTTGCATTGAGTATGAAAAAATTAATTCAAATTAAAATTAAAGAGGGAAATACCGAAGATGAGATATACAAATTTTTAAAAGAAAAATATGGTGAGTGGATTGTTTATGAGCCAGAAGTGAATAAAAATACAATTTTTTTATGGGGATTACCCCTTATTTTATTTATTTTTGGTGGTCTTTTAATTATTAGAAAAGTAACTATAAAGTAACTCAATTTACCATGAGATCAATAATTAGCTTTGTTATTTTTTGTGTTTTATTGTTTCCAAATTTTGTGAATGCTGAAAATTCTGGAAACAAATGGAGCTTTTACACAGGTATGTTTGATTTCAGTGATGATGGAAAAAAATCAAATCTGTTTGGAATTCAACATATAAATGAGGATTTATATAGAGAAACTTCTTTTGGTACTCTTCAGCCTGTGACTGGTGCATTCATAACAGCTGATAATGCGAAATATATATATACGGGTTTTCAAATTCCAAAGAAAAACGGATCTTTCACGTTCACACCAAGCTTTACACCTGGACTTTATGATGAGGGAGATGGAAAAGATTTAGGACATGTTTACTGACAGTTTCCTAAGATATGAGAATTAAAGATTGCTATAATTTTGAAGATTTTAGAAAACTTGCAAAAAGCAAGTTACCAGCCCCAATTTTTCATTATATTGATGGGGGAGCAGATGATGAAGCAACTCTTAAAAGAAACACAAATGCTTTTAATGATTGTGACTTAGTTCCAAGTATTTTAACAAGTGTTGGAGAACCTGATCTGAAGACAGAAATTTTTGGTAGAAAAATTGATATGCCTATTTTTTTATCTCCAACAGCAATGCAAAGTTTATATCACCCGGATGGTGATAAAGCATCAGCCAGAGCAGCAGAAAAATTTAACACAATGTACAGTATGTCTACTATGGCTTCATTCTCAATTGAGGAAATTGCAAATGTTTCAAGTGGACCAAAATTATTTCAACTCTATATTCATAAAGACAAATCTTTTACTGATGATCTAATTGATAGATGTAGAAGAGCAAACTTTGATGGACTATGTTTGACAGTAGATACCTTAGTTGCGGGTAATAGAGAAAGAGATCATAGAACTGGATTTACTACACCACCTAAATTTACTTTGGAAAGTTTGATGAGTTTTGCAATGAGACCTCAATGGGTTTTAAATTATTTAACAAATAAAAAGTTTGAATTAGCAAATATCAAACATAAAACAGACAAAGGTACAAATATCGCTAAATCTGTCATTGATTATATTAATGAGCAATATGATCCAAAGATGAATTGGAGTGATGCAGAGTATTGTATTAAGAAATGGAATGGACCATTTGCTTTAAAAGGTGTTATGTCAGTTGAGGATGCTAAAAGAGCTGTAGATATTGGATGTACTGCAATAATGATCTCAAATCATGGTGGTAGGCAATTGGATGGATCAAGATCTCCATTTGATCAAGTCAAAGCAATTGCAGATGCTGTGGGTGATAAGCTGGAGATAATACTAGATGGTGGGGTAAGAAGAGGGACACATGTGTTAAAAGCCCTTGCGGCAGGTGCAAAAGCATGTAGTTTTGGTAAAGCTTTCCTTTTTAGCCTTGGAGCCGGAGGTCAAGTAGGTGTAGAAAGATTGCTACATAATATGCAAGCTGAAATTAGAAGAAATATGATACTAATGGGCTGCAAAAATTTATCAGAATTAAACCAGGACAAAATAATATATAGGAGATAGATTATGGAAATGAAATTAGCTGCGAGCTTAAATAGATTAGGTACAGAAACTGCTTTTAGTGTCTTAGCTGAGGCTAAAAAACTAGAAGCGAAAGGTCATCCCATGATCCATCTTGGACTTGGACAACCAGATTTTAAAACTCCAAAGCATGTTGTAGATGCTGCAAAAAAAGCGTTGGATGATGGACACCATGGATATGTAATGTCAAATGGAATACCTGAGTGCAGACAAGCTGTAACTAGATGGATTAAAAAAAGATACAACGCAGATGTTGATTTTGAAAGAATATTAATTATGCCAGGTGGTAAACCTACCATGACATATGCAATCCAGTGTTTTGGAGAACCAGGTGCAGAGATAATACATCCGACACCAGCTTTTCCTATTTATGAGTCTATGATAAATTATACTGGATCCACTCCAGTTCCTTATGATCTTACAGAAGATAAAGATTTGAAATTCAATGCTGATAAAATTTTATCTCTGATAACTGCTAAAACAAGACTTTTAATTTTAATCAATCCAAATAACCCTACTGGAAGTTTTGTTGAAAAACCTGAAATAGACAAACTTGCTAAGGGATTAGAAAAATTTCCACATGTAACAATTTTAAGTGATGAAATTTATAGTAGACAGATTTTTGATAATAAGGAAATGCCTACATTTTTCAATTACCCAGAATTAAGAGACAGATTAATAGTATTAGAAGGTTGGAGCAAAGCATACTCAATGACTGGTTGGAGGTTAGGTTGGAGTTTTTGGCCTGAACATTTAGTTGAACATGTAAATAAACTTCTAATTAATAGTGTTTCATGTGTTAATGCAGCAGCTCAATTTGCTGGAATAGCAGCTTTAGATGGCCCGGATGACTCAATACATGAAATGATGGAAAAATTTACTGCGAGAAGAAAATTAATCCATGAAGGTCTAAATAGTTTGCCAGGCGTTGAATGTAGTCTACCAGGCGGCGCCTTTTATGCATTCCCTAAAGTTACTGGAACTGGAATGAATGGTGCGGAGTTTTGTCAAAAAGCAATGCATGAAGCTGGAGTTGCAATAGTACCAGGAACAGCATTTGGAAAAAGTTGCAATGAATATGTTAGATTTAGTTTTGCGGCATCTAGAGATAACATCTCTCAAGCTTTAGAAAATATCAAAAAAATGCTTGGATAATTCATGACTGAATTAGCTTTACCAAAAATTGATAAAAACAGACCCCACTAGCAGTTGTTTTGCCAGAAAATACAAAAGAGGTAAGTGAAATATTAAAATTCTGTAATGAGGAAAACATAAAAGTTATTCCTAGGGGTGCAGGAACAGGTTTGTCAGGTGGTGCGCTACCCCTTCAAGATGCAATTTTGTTAGGTCTTGGAAAATTTAACAAAATTCTTGAAATAGATTTTGAAAATAAATGTGTTGTGACACAACCTGGTGTTACAAATCTTGGTATTACACATGCTGTTCAACACAAAGGATATTATTATGCTCCAGATCCATCAAGTCAGCTAGCATGTTCAATTGGAGGAAATGTAGCTGAAAACTCAGGTGGCGTTCATTCTTTAAAATATGGAACAACTACAAATAATATTCTTGGTGTTGAAATGGTGATGATGGATGGAACTATCACCAGAATTGGAGGTAAGACTTTAGATCAAGAGGGATATGACTTATTAGGGCTAGTATGTGGATCTGAAGGGCTACTAGGAGTAATTACAGAAGTAACAGTAAAAATTTTAAGAAAACCTCAATCTGTGAGAGCCGCTTTAATTGGCTTTCCCACGGTAGAAGACGGAGGTAATTGTGTTTCTGATATTATATCAAGTGGGATTGTACCTGCTGGAATGGAAATGATGGATAAAGCTTTGATTGATGCAACGGATAAATTTTCAAAAGCTGGTTATCCTAAAGACGCAGAAGTTTTAATGATTGTTGAGCTTGATGGTACCAAATCTGAAGTTGACGGTCTTTTAAGTAAAGTAAGTGAGATTGCTAAACAAAATAACTCTAATAGTATGAAATTAAGCAATAATGAAAAAGAAAGATTAGCTTTTTGGTCTGGAAGAAAAGCTGCTTTCCCAGCTTGTGGAGCAATGGCCCCAGATTATTATTGTATGGATGGCTCTATTCCAAGAGGGAAGCTGTCATTAATTTTAAAAGAAATAAATGAGCTGTCAAAAAAATATAACTTAGCTGTGGCAAACGCTTTTCATGCTGGAGATGGAAATTTGCATCCTCTTATAATGTTTGATGGTAGTGATAAAGAGCAGTTGAGAAAAACCGAAGAATTTGGTGCAGAGATTTTAAAAGCATGTGTAAAACATGGTGGAGCATTAACGGGAGAACATGGTGTAGGAATTGAAAAAAGAGAATTAATGTGTGAGTCATTTAACAATGACGATATTCAACAACAATTGAATATTAAAAATTCTTTAGATGAAAAAAATCTTTTAAATCCAGGAAAGGTTTATCCGATACTAAGGAAATGTGCAGAGGAAGGAAGAGTCCATGTCCACAGAGGAGAAGAAAAATTCCCAGATCTCCCTAGATTCTGAAATATTAAGTCCAAGTACTGAAAAAGAAGTATCAGAAATAGTAAGAGAAATTTATTCGAAACAACTACCTATAGAGATTACTGGAACAGGAACAAAAAAAGGTTTTGGTTATAATTTACAAACTGCTAAGAAACTAAGTCTTTCAAAACTTTCTGGTATTATTGATTACAAGAAAGAAGAACTCTACATCAAAGTTAAAGCAGGAACTCCCATTCAAGATATTGAAAAAATATTAGATGAGAACAATCAAGAGTTAGCATTTGAACCAATTGATTTTGGATACATGATAAATGGTCAATCGAATAAAGGGACTATTGGTGGTTATGTAGCGTGTAATTTTGCTGGATCAAGAAGATTTAAAGTTGGAAGTGTTAGAGATCATATTTTAGGTTTCAAAGGAGTAAATGGAAAAGGTGATATTATAAAGTCTGGTGGGACTGTAGTTAAAAACGTTACTGGTTATGATCTTTCAAAATTAATATCAGGTTCGTTTGGAACACTTGTTGTTTTAACTGAAATAACATTAAAAGTTTCACCAAAAAAACAATCTCAAATTACAGTTATTGTTTATTCTGATGAAATTAAAAAAATATCAAATTTATTTGATAAAATTCTAAGCTCAAGTAATGAAGTTTCAGCAGCAACATTTATACCTGAAGAACCCAATCATAAAAACTATGAACATACAAAAAATAAAATTTTCAAATTTAACGATCTAGATCATGAAGGTTCTTTTTTAGCTTTTAGAATTGAAGGAGACAAGAGATCAATTGATGAGAGATTAAAAGAGCTAAAAATAGAGTTAGATTTATCAAATTTCAAAAGTTCAATATTAGACGTTCACCAATCAATACCTTTCTGGAAAAAAGTCAATAATTTGGAGTTATTTAGTGGAACAAAAAATAATGTTTTGAGAGCTGTTCTGAAAATTTTGATTTTCAAGACACTTTGTTTACTATCGATAATACAAGATTGATGATATCAAAAAAAATAAAGGAAAGTTTTGATCCAAAAAAATTATTTAACCCAGGAAGAATGTATAGAGAGTTATAATGCAAACTAATTTTTCAGAAAATCAACTTAAAGACAAAGATAATCAGTCAACAGAAAAAATATTTCAAAAATGTGTGCACTGTGGGATGTGTAACGCAACTTGTCCCACTTATGGAATATTAGGTGATGAGCTAGATGGACCGAGAGGAAGAATTTATCTAATTCAGGATATGTTGGAAAACGAGAGAAAACCTTCAAAAAAAGTTGTTAAGCATATAGATCGTTGTCTATCATGTTATAGCTGCATGACGACTTGCCCAGCTGGTGTTAATTATATGCATGTAATTGATCATGGTAGAAAATATATTGAAAAAAATTATGACAGACCTTTATTTGATAAAATTTTAAGAAATTTTTTATCGAAAGTTCTTCCAAATACTCAATATTTTAAATTAACAAGTTATCTAGTTAAGATCGGAAAATTATTTAAATTTTTATTTCCAAAGAAAATAAAAGACATGATGGAATTGATGCCAACTTCTTTTCCAGAAAAAACTATTAAGGTAAAAGAAATATATCCAGCAAATGGAAAAAAAATCGCAAGAGTAGGTAAAGAGGACGATGCAAATATTGATTTTATAAATAATATTGAAACCTGGTATGAAGAACATAAAAAGGGAAATCTTGATGCAATATTATCTAATACCTCTGGATGTGGAACCACTTTAAAAGACTATGGATTTATATTTAGAAATGACAAAAAATTAAAAGCTAAAGCAAAAACAGTATCTGAGTTAAGCAAAGATGTTACTGAATATTTATCAGAAAACTTAAAACTAAATATACAAAAGAAAAATAAGAAATATAAAATTGCTTATCATTCTGCATGTTCAATGCAACATGGTCAAAAGGTTCATAATGAACCGATCAGCTTACTTCAAAAAACTGACAATGATATTATGGAAATACCCAATGGACACCTTTGTTGTGGTTCTGCTGGAACTTATAATATTCTGCAATCAGAAATCGCGAAAAATCTTTTAAAAGATAAAGTTAAGAATATAGAGAGTACAAATCCACAGATTATATCTACTGGAAATATAGGTTGCATAACCCAAATATCTAATGGTACCAATATACCAATTTTACATACTATAGAACTGCTGGATTGGTACACTGGTGGTCCTAAACCAAAAATTTTGAATAAAATTTAATATGAAAAAAATTCTAGTAACAAGAAAACTGCTTAGATCTTGTGAAGATAAAGCATTAAAAAGTTTTGATGCTAATTTAAACTTAAATGACGAATTATATTCTCAAAAAAAATTAATTGAAATGAGTGAAGGAAAAGATGGAATATTATCCTCATTAACAGATAAACTTGATGCTGAGACAATAAATAAATTACCAGAAACTATAAAAATTATTTCAAATTTTGCAGTTGGTTTTGGAAATATAGATTTGGAGGCAGCTAAGGCGAGAGGAATAGCGGTTACAAATACACCTGACGTTTTAACAGATGCTACAGCTGAAATTGGAATCTTGCTAATACTTGGAGCATGCAGAAGAGCATCAGAGGGAATAGAATCTGCTAAAGAAAGCAACTGGAAGTGGTCTGCAGATTACTTAATTGGAAAGCAACTAACGGGTGCAAGACTCGGAGTACTAGGCATGGGAAGAATTGGTCAAAAGATTGCAAAAATTGCAAAGTCTTTAGGAATGATAATACATTATCATAATCGGTCAAAATTATCTGAGGAGAAAGAACAAGGTGCTGTTTATCATGATAATTTAAAAAGTTTGTTGTCAGTATCTGATGTTTTATCTATTTGTTGTCCAGCTTCAAAAGAGACAATTGATATGATTAATAAAGAGACCATTGAGTATTTGCCAAAAGGTGCAGTTGTCACTAACGTTGCAAGAGGAGATATTGTGGATGATGAAGCTTTAATAGATGCACTTGAAAGAAGAAAAGTCTATGCAGTTGGTTTAGATGTCTACAAAAATGAACCAAATTTAAATCCAGGTTATCTTAAATATAAGAGTGCTTTTATTCTTCCCCATTTAGGAAGCGCTACAAAAGAAACAAGAACTGCTATGGCTAATCTTGCAATTGATAACATTGATGAGTTTTTCAAAACAGGAGACTGTAAGAATAAAGTGAATTAGGACTTTTTGACCTGATTATACAATCTCAAATTGTATTTAATTAAAAATCTAATCGATTTTAGAATGACTCTAACAAGTTTACATGTTTAAATCTTTAAAGTTAATTAACTAAAAGAGGAGAAATAAATGGTTAAAGAAAAAAAACCTTTGAAGGGTAAAATTCCTTCAAGACGTAAGTTCTTTAAAACGGCAGCAGCAACTGGTGCAGCAGCAACAGCAGCAGTGGCAATGCCTAATCTTGCATTGGGAGGTGGTCATACTACTCTGAAAATGCAAGCAGCTTGGCCTAGCGGAGCAAATATCTTTTTCGAAATGGCAGGAGACTATGCGAAAATGGTTGATCAGATGTCAGGCGGAACATTAAAAATTGACTTACAACCAGTTGGAGCTGTTGTTAAAACTTCCGAAATTGGACAAGCAGTAAGTTCTGGAGTACTTGATATGGGTCACTGGGTGACTGCATATTGGTATGGAAAAAACCCTGCAGCTTCATTATTTGGAACTGGACCATCATACGGTATGTCATCACAAGAAGTTATGGGATGGATGGAATATGGTGGAGGAAGAGCTCTATACGAAGAAACTTTAGCAAAAGTTGGTTTTGACTATGTTGGTTTCTTTCATATGCCTATGCCAGCTCAACCATTCGGATGGTTTAAAAAGAATGTAACTAAAGTATCCGACGTTAAAGGAATGAAGTACAGAACAGTTGGTCTTGCAACTAACGTTCTTACTGCAATGGGAATGGTCGTAAGACAGTTACCAGGTGGAGAAATCCAACCAGCAATGAAAACTGGTTTGATTGATGCAGCTGAGTTTAACAACCCAACTTCAGACTCTCAGTTTGGTATGCAGGATGTATCTAAGCACTATCACTTAGGTAGTTTCCACCAATCTCAGGAGATGTTTGAAATTCCTATTAACAAAAAATCATACAACAACCTTTCGCCTGCACATCAAGCAATTTTGAAAAATGCTGCTTATGCTGCAAACACTGATAACTACTTTAAAGCTTTAGTAAGATATTCAGCTGACTTATCTAAGTTAATGAATGAGCATAAAGTAAATGTATATCAAACTTCAGATGCAATTCTTTCTGAGCAGTTAAAAGGTTGGGACAAAGTAGTCGGTGACTTTTCTGGAAAAGATCCATTCTTCAAGAAAATCATAGACTCACAGAAAGCGTATGCTAAGAGAGTAATGAAGTACTTGCTGATGAATCAGCCTAATTACAAACTTGCTTACGAAAATGAGTTTGGTCCAATAGCAAAAGTAAAAATCTAATAATTTTTAATAAATTAGAAAAAAAAGGGGGGCTTTTTAGCCCCCTTTTTGTTATTACTTAGACAGTTTTTATGAGATCATTTATCAAGTTTGCAGATCAATTAAGTACATCAATGGGTAAGGCATTTTCATGGTGTATTGTAATTTTAATGTGTGGAACTTGTTATGAGGTGGTTATGGCATATGCATTTAATGCTCCCACATTATGGAATTTTGATTTTAGTCTTCAAATGTATGGAGCCATTTTTATGATGGCAGGTGCTTATACTTTGTCGACCGAAGCTCATGTAAGAGGTGATGTAATTTACCGACTATTCAAACCCAGAACTCAAGGTTGGATTGATCTAATTTTATATTTTGTATTTTTCTTTCCAGGTGTTTTGGCTCTAGCATTTTATGGGTACGAATACGCATCTATGGCTTGGAAAATAAAAGAAACAAGTTGGAATAGTCCAGCACAAATTCAAATTTATATGGCAAAATCTTTGATACCACTTTCTGGTTTACTATTAATCATTCAAGGAATAAGTGAGGTATTCAGATCAATCATTTGCATTCAAACTGGTCATTGGCCCGCAAGATTGGTTGTTGCCGAGGAGACAGAAAAAATTTTAATGAGAACAACTCAAGACGAGGACCAAAAAGATGTTATTTAGTTTAACAAATCCTGAAATAGCCATCTTGATGATGGGTATATTTTTATTTGCAGTGCTTTTAGGTTTTCCAATTGCTTTTACCTTAATGGCAATGGGAATTGGTTTCGGTTATTTTGCATATTACGATCCGTCAAGAATGGATCATTTGTTGGATAACAGGATATTTCAATTATTTGTTCAAAACACATATTCCGTAATGGACAATACAGTGCTTACCGCCGTCCCCTTATTTTTATTTATGGGTTATCTAGTTGAAAGAGCAGGAATTGTAGCAAGATTATTTAATGCAATTAGACTAGCTTCACATGGTTTGCCAGCTTCAATGGCTGTAGCTGCTCTTGTCACTTGTGCATTATTTTCTACAGCTACAGGAATTATCGGTGCAGTAGTTACATTAATGGGACTACTTGCATGGCCTGCAATGATAAGAGCAGGTTATGACAAAAAATTTGCATCAGGAGTTATATGTTCGGGTGGTTGTTTAGGTATTTTAATTCCTCCAAGTATTATGCTTATAGTTTATGCAGTAATTGCTCAATTATCTCCTCTTAGATTATTTGCAGCAGCAATATTTCCTGGATTAATGTTGGCAGGACTTTATATAATTTATGCAATAACTAGGGCGTACTTTAATCCATCCATTGCACCTAAGCCTCCAAAGGAGGAAATACCACCAAGAGCAGTGATATTAAAAGAGGTTTTAGTTTCATTTGTACCATTATTTTCACTAATAATATTAGTTTTAGGTACTATTCTTGCAGGTCTTGCAACACCAGCAGAGGCTGCAGCGGTGGGAGCTCTTGGATCTTTAGTCCTATCTTTAATTTATAAGTCATTAAAATGGAAAAGTTTTAAAGAGTCTGTTTTCCTTACAGCAAAAACAACCGCAATGATAATGTGGTTGTTTGTAGGATCATGGACTTTTGCAGCAGTGTTTTCTTATTTGGGTGGTCACGAAGTTTTTGAACACTTTTTTAAATCTATGAATTTAGCTCCTTGGCAGTTTTTAGTGATAACTCAAATAATTATTTTTATTCTAGGATGGCCTTTAGAATGGACAGAAATTCTAATTATTTTTGTACCTATATTCCTTCCACTGGTAGAATTTTTTGGTGTTAATCCGTATTTCTTTGCTATGTTGATTGCATTAAACTTGCAAACATCTTTCTTAACACCCCCCATGGCAATGTCTGCATATTATCTTAAAGGTGTACAAACAAAAAATGTAGAATTGTTGGAAATATTTAAAGGGATCATGCCATTTTTAGGAATAGTGATTTTTGCAATGGTATTGATGTATATTTTTCCAGGTATAGCCTTATGGCTTCCTGATGTACTTTTTGCTGACTAAAGAAGAAATTGATGAATGAAATATTTTCACAGAGTGTAGAAAACCTTGCTTTAAAAATAAAAAATTCAGAATTAACCTCAGTAGAATTATGCGAAAAATATATTAAAAGAATCGATGAATTTGAAAAAGAAGTAAAAGCTTGGGCATTTTTTGATAAAAAAATTTTATTAGAGAAAGCTAAAGAGGCAGACGACTACAGAAGATCAGGTAAACCAATTGGCTTCCTACATGGTATACCTGTAGCTGTTAAAGATATTATTGGAACAGTTGAGATGCCAACTGAATGCGGCACAAGCATAAGAAAAGGCAAATCTTACTCACAAAATGCAGAAATTATTGATTTATTGATTTCGGAAGGAGCTATTGTAATGGGCAAAACTGCAACTTCAGAATTAGCTTTTCTTGGACCTCCAAAAACTACGAACCCACATGATTATTCTAGAACACCAGGTGGTTCTTCCAGTGGATCAGCTGCATCAGTTGCATCATATATGGCACCCCTTTCAATTGGATCTCAAACAGGCGGATCAGTAATAAGACCTGCTTCTTACTGTGGTGTAGTAGGCTATAAACCAACTTATGGCTTAATATCAAGAAATGGTGTTTTAAGAACCTCTCAAACTTTAGATCATATTGGTATGTTTGGAAGAAATGTAGAGGACGTTGCTTTATTGGCTAAAGCTTTAATTAAGAAAGACAAACAGGATCCAGCTTCAATACATTATTCATCAGAGAATATTCTAGCAGAGACAAAAAAAGGCCCATTATTTGAACCAAAATTTATATTTTATAAAACAAATCACTGGAAGATGATTGAAAAAAAATCCAGAGATGCTTTTGAATATTTTATTAAGTCTTTTAAAAACATTGAAGTTTTTGATACTCCGTCTTACTTCAAAGATATACATAAATATCATCAAGTAATTCACGAAACAGACTTAGCAAACAATTTTTCAATTTATTATAAAAAGTTTAAATCTAAATTGTCTAAATACATGCAAGATGCAATTTCTAGAGGAAATAAATACACTGCAAAAGAATATGCAGAGGCTATTGATTTTAGGAAACAAAGTTATGAATCTTATAAAGAAGTTTTTGAGGATTACCATGGAGTACTAATGCCGTCCAGTCCAGGGGTCGCACCTAAAGGATTAAAAAGCACAGGTACTGCAGAATTTAATAAGGTTTGGTCTTATCTTGGTACGCCTTGTATTTCTCTTCCTTTACTTGAAGGTGAAAATAAATTACCATTGGGTGTTCAATTAATCGGTGATAAATATGATGATCACAGATTTTTAGGAGTTGCAAGATGGTTAGAGAAGGAATGTGAAGATTAAATATGAATAAATTAACAACAGTTATTGGAATTTCGTTTGCTCTATTCTTTTTAGTTGGCTTAGCTACTACTCTTACTAGATCTATGATGATAACTTTTTTAGACGTATTACCTGTATATATCTTTATGGGTGCAGCAATTATAATGATGATTTACGAAGCTTTTTTTGACAAGCAATAAATCTTTCAATCTAAACATATCTTCTTAAAAATAAAAATTAAACTATAAGAAATAAAGATGAACAAACAAAATCTTTTTCCTTATCTATTACTTTTTATTCAACCAATTTTTATGGCAAGCAACTTAATAGTTGCTCGTGGAGGTGTTGAGTTTATACCTCCAATTTCATTAGCATTTTGGAGGTGGTTTTTTGTTTTTTTAATTCTGTTATCCTTTACTTTTTTTTCTATTAAAAGAGAAATTAGGATCATAAAAAAAGAAATCTGGAAACTTTTATTTTTAGGCTCAATGGGCTGTGGTGTATGTGGCGCCTTCCCTTTTATAGCTGGAAAAACAACTACGATAATTAATATGGGAATTATTTATACCTCCTCTCCAATTTTTATTATTATAATTTCCTCTTTATTTTTTGGTGAAAAAATAAATAAACTTAAAATTTTTGGTTTAGTTTCCTGTTTAGTCGGAGTTCTTATTATTATAATCAAAGGTGATATTTTGCTTTTATTCAATTTAACTTTTAATCAAGGTGACTTATGGATGTTGGGGGCTGCAATTGGTTGGGCATTATATTCAATTTTCTTATTTTACTGGAAGTCCGATTTAGATGTTTTTCCAAGGTTTACTATTATCTCACTCGGCGGCATCATTAGTTTGTTACCTTTCTACTTATTAGAAGAAATATATTTTGTACAAACTCAATTTGACTCAAATTTTTATTTTTGGGTATTGTTTGCAGCAATTTCACCAGGAATTATTGCATTTGCACTTTATACTTTAACGCAACAAAAATTAGGAGCGTCTGTAACTGGATTTACATTATATTTATTCACTGTTTATGGGGCATTTTATGGAATATTTTTATTCGATGAAAATTTAGAAAACTACCATTATCTAGGAACCGTCTTAGTATTTTTTGGAATATATTTAGTTAAAAGAAAAGTTGATAATGAACAAAAAGCATAAAATGATTTTTTTTAAAATATTATTTTATATTTTCGTAATTTATTTTGGGGTCTCGCTTGTAGTATATTTTTACCAAAGAAAGTTACTTTATCATCCAGGTGAAAATAATTACTTAGATGAAGGACCGCTTAATCACAAAATAGAAAAAGTATATATTCAGTCTGAAAATGAACTTGTAGCTTGGAGATTTGTGAAAAATAAAAACTTTAAAACTATTCTTTTTTTTCACGGAAATGCAGGAAAAATAGATAATAGAATTTATAAACTTAATGAATTTTCTAAGTTAGATATTAATTATTTAATATTTGCTTATAGAGGTTTCAGTGGAAATAAGGGCAAACCAACTGAGCAAGGACTTTATGAAGATGCAAGGGCTGCGAAGAAATGGCTTAATTCAAACGGTGTAGAGGACAATTCAATTATATTATATGGAGAATCTCTTGGAACAGCAATTGCTGTAGATCTTGCAAGCTCTAATAGTTTTTCTGGTTTAATATTAGAGTCACCATTTACTTCAATGGAAATCCTAGCTAAAAAATATTACCCGTACTTGCCCGCTAAATTAATTTTAAAGGACAAATATAAGTCGATTGAAAAAATATCAAAAATAAATTCGCCTATTCTAATAATGCACGGAAGAGAGGATAAAATTGTTCCTTTTAGTATGGGTGAAGAAATGTACAAAAAATTTGATGGTGTTAAATACAATTTTTTCAGTGATAATGACGATCATATGATGAATTTTAATGAAAATTTAATAAATACAATTAAAAAATTTATCTCCAGCTTAAATTAGAACACAATTTAACCAAAGCATTATCTTTTTCTTTAGTTAAAAATTATAATGAAAAAAATTATAATTTTTTTATTTTTTATTTTTTTCAATAATGCTTATGCAGAAAAAATAAATAAATATTTTCATATTGGTCTAATGGAGTCTTATGACAAAAAATTCACTCTTTATTTTAAGACTAGAGAAAAGGCTATAATTGCAAAAGGAGAGCATAGAAATTATCTCAATGATTATCCCCAAGACCTTTATATTCATGACCATAAAACTAAGAAAGATTATCCTCTTATCTCTTATGAGTGGTTTCCAAAAAGAGTAAAAAAAATTACAAACAATTTTGAATATCCAATGTTCCCTGAGGACTTTGCATATTATTTGTTAAATGATAATGATACATTGATATTAGTAAGCGCATCAAAAAATTTTTTTAAAAATCTTAAATTCAGTATTTCAAACAAACATTTGTCTACTGCAAAATCAAACGGAAAATTAGAATTTATTGTTTCAAGTTTCGCAAAAAACTGTGGTTATAGAGATTTGAAAACAAACTTTGAATGTAATATTTATAAGCCACTGATTTCAAAAAACTTAATTACATCTTTTGAGTAAATGCACTCGCGAATTGTTTTGCATTAAAAACTTGCAAATCATCTTCTTTTTCACCTAAACCAAGTCCAACAATTGGTATTTTATATTTTTTTGAAAGTGCAATTAGAATTCCTCCTTTTGCAGTACCATCTAATTTTGTCATTATTAATCCTGAAACTGGAATAATTTTATTAAATTCCTCTAATTGATTAATAATATTTTGACCTGATGTTGCATCTAAAACAAGTATTACCTCGTGCGGTGCGCCCTCAGAACTTTTTTTAACTACATTTCCTATTTTTTTAAATTCTTCCATAAGATTTTTTTTATTCTGTAGTCTTCCAGCAGTATCTATCAAAACTTGATTGATATTATTTTGCTTAGCATATTCAACAGCTTTAAATGCAACTGAGGCTGGATCAGAACCAGCGTTTGATTTTATAATCGTAGCCCCAACTCGATTTGACCACTCCTCTAGCTGTTCAATTGCTGCAGCTCTAAAAGTATCACATGCAGAAAATATAACTTTATTGTGATTTTCAATAAAAATTTTTCCAATTTTCCCAATCGTTGTGGTTTTGCCTACACCATTAACACCTGAAATTAAAATAATATTCAAATTCTCTTTTTTTTCAAAAAAGTTTTTTTTTTCGAGTGGTTCCATAAGATTGATAATATATTCTTCAAGTATTTTATTAACCTCACTTACAGCATTATTTTTTGGATCAATTTTTTTTCGTGCTATTATTTCTTTTATTTCTGAAGAAGCATCAATTCCGACATCTGAGCTAATTAAGAATTCCTCAATTTCATCTAATGTTTTGTCATCTATTTCTTTTTTAATTATTATTTCTCTTAGACCAGAAGCAATATTATCGGCACTTTTTTTAAATCCGATTTTAAATTTTTCAAAAATTCCCATTAAAGTTTAATTGTTATTTTTTGTATCTCCGAAACAGGACCTTTCATATGTATAAACTTATCTTGATCAATTTTTATTTGTAATCTTCCCAGTTTAAATTCTATTTCAGTGACTGTATTTTCCAATTCATCAATGTTAGCAGCAACAGCTGTTGCACATGCGGCTGTACCGCAAGCTTTTGTTAGTCCAGCACCCCTCTCCCAAACTTTTATTTTTATATGTTCGTTACTTATTTTCTGAGCTAATGTAACATTACATTTTTCTGGAAATATTTCATTATTCTCTATTTGCGGACCAATTTTTTTTAAGTCAAATGATTCAAGATCATTTACAAAAAAAATTACATGGGGATTACCAACATTGATACCTACACCTCCAGTAATTTTATTATTGTCAACATCAGAGATGGTTAATTCTAAATTTCTTGTATTCAATTCTCTATTAATTGGGATATCCTTCCAATTCAGTTTTGGTTTTCCTATTATTGTTTCAACCTGTTTACTATCTAAAATTTTAGAATTAAGTATTTGATTATCAACATTTAGACTTATATTTTTATTTTTCTCTTCTTCTGAAATCAAATATGCAACACATCTTGTTCCATTACCACATGCTCCTGATGTACTCCCATCTGAATTATAAAATTGCATTGAAGCATTTGATATAGTGCTATTTTGTATAAAAATTAATTGATCACATCCTAAAAAATTACGATCACAAATTTTTATAATTTGATCCTTAGTAAGACTTACCGATCTTTTTCTTTGATCAATAATGACAAAATCATTACCCAAACCGTCCATTCTAAAAGCTTCAAACTCCATAGATTAAATACTTAACTTATTTATTGACTTTTTGAACCTCTATTATAGTTTACCGCAGTTTCCGCAAAATACAGCAATTTGCGGTGTCTTTGGTAACAAAGAGATCGACACCAGTCAGCGAGGGTTCGCCCACTGGTGCGGTACCTGCTGTGTAAAATTATGTTTGAAAATTTAACAAATAAATTTGAGGAAATTTTTTCCTCTTTAAAAAAAGCACCCTCTCTTGATGAAAAACAAGTGGATGAAGGATTGCGTGCTATTCGTCTTGCTTTATTAGAGGCCGATGTATCTCTAGATGTTGTAAAAGAATTCATAAACAGAGTTAAACCAAAAGCTCTAGGTAAAGAGATAGTAAGATCAACATCACCTGGGCAAATGGTTGTTAAAATTGTTTACGATGAACTTGTATCATTTTTAGGTGATAAAAATTCAGATATTCTCCTTAATGCTGTTCCACCTGTACCTATTATGTTAGTGGGATTACAAGGATCAGGAAAAACTACCACCACTGCAAAGCTGGCCAAATTTCTAGAAAAAAATAATAAAAAAAAAGTAATGATGGTTAGCCTTGATGTGTACCGGCCAGCTGCACAAGAACAATTAAAATTACTTGGTGAACAAAATAACATAATTACTTTACCTGTTATTGAAGGTCAATTACCTGCAGACATTTGCAGACGAGCTTTAAGTGCAGCAAACCTGAATGGCTCCGAGGTAATTCTTTTTGATACAGCAGGAAGAACTCAAATAGATCTCCAAATGATGAGTGAAATTAAACAAATAGAGGGAATAATAAATCCTTCAGAAACTATATTAGTTGCAGACTCTTTAACAGGTCAAGTTGCTGCAAATGTGGCTAAAGAATTTAAAAATACTGTAAATTTAACTGGTATAGTTCTTACCAGATCAGATGGTGACGGAAGAGGTGGTGCAGCATTAAGTATGAAGTATGTTGCAGATGTTCCTATAAAATTTTTGGGAATTGGAGAAAAAATAGATAATTTTGAAATTTTTTATCCTGACAGAATAGCAAATAGAATTTTAGGAATGGGAGATATCGTTTCTCTTGTTGAAAAAGCTGCTGAAGATATAGATCAAGAAAATTTAAAAAAAACTGAAGAAAAATTAAAAAAAGGTCAATTTTCCTTAGAAGACTATTTATCACAATTACGACAAATGAAGAAAATGGGTGGGATCGAGGGTATTATGTCTTTTCTTCCAGGTGTTTCAAAAATTAAATCTCAAATGGATGAAGCAGGTGTTGACGAAAAAATAATTACCCAAAATGAAGCTGTAATTTTATCTATGACTAAAAAAGAAAGAGAAAATCCAAAGATAATTGATGGATCCAGAAAGAAAAGAATTGCTAATGGCTCTGGTACTGACATTGCCACTATCAATAAATTGTTAAAACAATTTAAAATGATGTCTGAGATGATGAAAAAGATGTCTAAAGGAAATATGAAAGGAATGGCGGACAAAGGAATACCACCAGAACTTTTTAATCAACTTAAATAAAAAAAGGAGAAAAAATGTTAAAAATGAGATTATCAATGGGTGGTACGAAAAAAAGACCTGTTTATAAAATTGTTGTTGCTGACAGTAGATTTCCAAGAGATGGAAGATTTATTGAAAAGCTAGGTTTCTTTAATCCGTTACTTCCAAAGGAAAAAAAAGAAAGAGTAGGACTAGACCAAGAGAGAATTAAATATTGGTTAAGTCAAGGAGCGCAACCAACAACTAGAGTTGCCAGAATTCTTGGTGAGAACCAGATAATCGAAATGCCAGCTAACGGAAATAACCCTATTAAAGCAGTTCCTAAAAAAGAAAGAAACAAAAAAGATGGTGAAGGAGCGGAAGCAAAAACTGAGACGAAATCAGATAATAATGCAGAAGCACCTAAAAAAGATGCTACAAGCGAAACACCAAAAAATGAAGATACCAAAGAAGCTCCTAAGGCTGAAGCTGCTCCAGAAGCACCAAAGGGAGAAGAAAAAAAATAAATGTTTAAGTCTCGAGTATTCACTTTGTATCCAGACTATTTTCCAGGCTATTTAGAAAAAGGATTATTTGGCAAAGCTATGAAGGAAAAAATTTGGAGTTTAGAAATTGTGGATATTAGAAATTATGCTGAGGATAAGCACAAGACAGTTGATGATACACCGTATGGTGGTGGTGATGGTATGATAATGAAAGCAGATGTATTAGCAAGATCATTGGATAAAAATTTACCACAGGATGAAAAAATAATTTACCTAAGCCCAAAAGGAAAAATTTTTGATCATAATTGTGCAAAAAGATTTTCAGAATTTGAATCAATTAATTTTATATGTGGTCATTTTGAGGGCATTGATCAAAGGATAATTGATAGCAGAAATATAGAGGAAATAAGTATTGGAGACTTTGTTTTGTCTGGAGGTGAAACAGCTGTATTTGTGGTTCTTGATGCGATTTTAAGATTTGTTCCTGGTGTTTTAGGCAATGTGAACTCATCTAAAAATGAAAGTTTCGAAAATGGTCTTTTGGAATATCCTCAATATACTAAACCTCAAATTTTCGAGCAAAAAGGTGTGCCAGAAGTGTTATTATCAGGAGATCATGCCAAAATTAAAGACTGGCGTTTATCACAATCTGAGGCTATAACACGCGACCGAAGACCAGATTTGTGGGAAAAATATAAGAAGACTAAAAAGAACTAAAATGAAAAATATTGAAGAAATCAATCAATCCATTGTAAAAAAAATTGTTTCTGAGAGAAAACATCCTGATTTTTTTCCAGGAGATATAGTAAAGGTTGGAGTAAGAATTACCGAAGGTAAAAGAGACAGAATACAGTATTTTGAAGGAGTGTGTATTGCAAAAAAAAATAGAGATATAAACTCATCTTTTACTGTTAGAAAAATTTCATTTGGTGAAGGTGTTGAGAGAACATTTGCATTGTACAGTCCAATTGTTGATACAATTAAAGTTGTAAGATCTGGAAAGGTAAGAAGAGCAAAACTTTATTATCTAAGAGATAGAACAGGTAAATCAGCAAGAATAGCTGAAAAGATTAAAAAGAAAATTGGAATTGATATAGAAACAAAAATTCAACAAGTAACTGAAGAAAATGTTTTGCCAGCAACAGATGAGAATTCAAAAGAAGTTCCAAAATCTGATGCAAGCTCCGATGCAGCTAAAAAAGAAGCAGTAGCAGAAGCTCCAAAAGAAGAAGTTAAAAAAGAGGCAGTAGCAGAAGCTCCAAAAGAAGAAATTAAAAAAGAGGAGCAAAAACAAGAAAGTCCCGCAGAGAAAAAATAATATTTTTCTAAATGTCACAAACTATTTACGATAAAATTTGGGAAGAGCATCTTGTTCATGAACAAGATGATGGTACATCTCTACTATTTGTCGACAGACATCTAATTCATGAGGTAACCAGTCCCCAAGCATTTGAGGGTCTGAGAAACACAAACAGGAAAGTAAGGCAACCTAGATTAACACTTGCGGTTGCAGATCATAATGTTCCAACTACAGATAGATCTAAAGGAATTTCAGACGAGGATTCGAGAATTCAGGTAGAAACTCTTGAGAAAAATTGTAAGGAATTTGGTATCCAATTATTTGGAATGGATGATAAGAGACAAGGTATTGTTCATATAATTGGTCCTGAACAAGGCTTTACCCAACCAGGAAACATAATTGTCTGTGGTGATAGTCATACTGCTACACATGGTGCATTTGGTGCTTTAGCGTTTGGAATAGGTACTTCTGAAGTTGAACATGTGCTCGCAACACAAACCTTAGTTCAAAAAAAATCTAAAAATTTTAGAATAAATGTAAATGGTAGTTTACCTATAGGTGTAACATCAAAAGACGTAATTCTTCAAATAATTGGTAAAATTGGTACCGCAGGTGGAACAGGATATGTAATTGAGTACGCAGGAAATTTAATTTCAAGTTTAAGTGTCGAGCAAAGAATGACAATTTGCAATATGACCATAGAGGGAGGGGCAAGAGCTGGCCTTATCGAACCTGACACAAAAATTTTTAATTATCTGAAGGGGAAACCAATGTCACCGAAAGGTGAAAGTTGGGACAAAGCTATTGAGTATTGGAGTAAATTGAAAACTGATAAGAATGCTCACTTTGATAAAGAGATAACATTGGATGGCGCTGAAATAAAACCAATGGTTACATGGGGTACATCACCCCAAGACGTTGTTGAAATAGATGGCAAAGTTCCTAATCCTGATAATGAAAATGATGAGGATAGAAAAAACTCAATTACAAGATCTTTAAATTATATGGGTTTAAAACCTAATACTAACATTAAAGATATTAAAATTGATAAAGTATTTATAGGCAGCTGTACAAATGGAAGAATAGAGGACCTCAGAGATGCTGCTAAAATTTTAAAAGATAAGAAAATTGCTTCACACGTTAATGCTATTATTGTGCCTGGCTCTGGGTTAGTAAAAGAACAAGCAGAGCAAGAAGGTTTAGATAAAATTTTTAAGCAATCTGGTTTTGAGTGGAGAGAGCCGGGTTGTTCCATGTGCCTTGCTATGAATGCCGATAAACTTAAGCCTGAAGAAAGGTGTGCCTCGACCTCAAATAGAAATTTTGAGGGAAGACAAGGAAGAGGTGGAAGAACTCATTTAGTTAGCCCAGGTATGGCAGCTGCTGCTGCAATATCTGGAAATTTGGATGATGTAAGAAAGTACGAAAATTAATGAAAAAATTTGATACGTTAGAGAGTATACCCGCATATCTTCCAATAGTTAATATTGATACAGATATGATAATCCCAAAACAGTTTTTAAAAACAATTAAAAGGACTGGTTTAGGAAAAAACCTTTTCTTTGAAATGAGATATGATGAAACAGGTAAAGAAATTGAAAATTTTATACTTAATAACGAACCTTATACAAATTCTAAAATTTTAATAGCTGGTAAAAATTTTGGCTGCGGTTCATCAAGAGAACATGCACCATGGGCTTTATTAGATTTTGGTATTACTTGTGTAATTAGCTCAAGCTATGCTGATATATTTTATAATAACTGTTTCAAAAATGGAATTTTACCAATCACCATCAGTGAAGAGCAAATAAAACAAATTTCAGAGTATTCAAGCAGAAAGGAAAAAATTTTGATTGATCTTAAAGATCAAAAAATAGTTTTTGGTAATAATGAAATAAAATTTGAGTTAGATGAGTTCAAAAAAAAATGTTTAATTGAGGGTTTAGATGACATTGCTTTATCTCTAGAGAAATCAGACAAAATTGACTCCTTTGAAAAAAAATTAAAGTCTTCAAAACCTTGGATTTTCAATGATTAAAATTAAAAAAAGAAAATTTCTGTTGCTTCCAGGTGATGGTATTGGTCCTGAAGTAATTGCTGAAGTCAAAAAAATTATAAATTGGTTTAACACAAATAAATCTTTAGACTTTGAAATTGATGAAGATTTAGCTGGCGGGGCATCATATGATAAGCATGGTACTCCAATTACAGATGAGGTTTTTTATAAAGCATTAGAGTGTGAGGCGGTTATTTTAGGAGCTGTAGGTGGTCCTAAATGGGATAATCTAGAATTTTCAAAAAAACCTGAAAGAGCTTTACTAAAATTAAGAAAGGAACTTAAACTTTTTGCAAATTTAAGACCTGCAATCTGCTTTAAGCAATTAGTCGATGCTTCTACTCTAAAGCCAGAAATAGTTTCTGGTCTAGACATCATGATTGTAAGAGAGCTGACCGGTGGAATTTACTTTGGAGAACCTCGAGGTATTAAACCAATAGATAATGGAGAGAGAAAAGGAATAAATACTCATACATATACAACGAGTGAAATAGAAAGAGTTGCAAAAGTAGCTTTTGATCTTGCTAGAAAACGAAAGAACAAAGTAACATCATGTGAAAAATCAAATGTTATGGAGGCAGGATTGCTTTGGAAAGAAGATGTTCAAGCTTTACATGATAGAGAATATAAAGATGTAGAATTAAGTCATATGTTAGCTGATAACTGTGCTATGCAATTACTTAGAAATCCTAAACAATTTGATGTTATTGTAACAGATAATTTATTTGGCGATATGCTTTCGGATGAAGCTTCCATGTTAACAGGATCTCTTGGATTATTACCCTCAGCATCACTTGGTGCAAAAAATAAAGATGGCGAAATGAGAGCAATGTATGAACCTATTCATGGTTCAGCTCCGGATATCGCTGGTAAAGGTCTTGCAAATCCTATTGCTACTATATTAAGTTTTGCAATGGCATTAAGATATTCTCTTGATTTAGATAAAGAAGCTGATTTGTTAGAAAAATCAGTTCAGGACGTTTTAGACAAGGGTTTAAGAACAAAAGATATTATGTCTCAAGGCACTAAGGAAGTATCCACCTCACAAATGGGTGATGCAATCATTGCCTGTTTGCAAAATTAAATATTTTAATTTAATTTGTTAAAATAATTATGACAATTTATTCAGCTCCCATAGACGATATGATGTTTCTTTTTGAACATCTAAAAGACAATAAAGAATATAACGAAATAGAAAAAAACAAAGAAGTTACATCAGACCTAGTAAAAAATATATTAGAAGAGGCTGCGAAAATAAATCAGGATTTAATTCTTCCATTAGCAAAAGTTGGTGATGAAAAACCATGCATTTACGAAAATGGAGTTGTAAGAACACCTCCAGGTTATAAAGAAGTGTATTCAAAATTTATAGAAGATGGGTGGGTATCTTTATCTTGTGACCCTGAGTATGGCGGACAAGGAATGCCAAAAACTGTCAGTGCATTTTTCGATGAAATGTTGTCTTCTTCTAGCTTGTCATTTAAACTTTACAGCGAATTGAGTATTGGAGCTTATAACTGTCTTAAAACTCATGGATCAGAAGAGATTAAAAATAAATATCTTCCTAAAATAGTAGAGGGGAAGTGGAGTGGTACAATGTGTTTGACAGAACCTCAGTGTGGTACGGATTTAGGACTTATAAAAACAAAGGCTGTAAAAAATGGAAACGGCTACAAGATAAGTGGACAAAAAATTTTTATAACTTCTGGTGATCACGATCTAACAGAAAATATAATTCATTTAGTTTTAGCTAGAACAACAGATGCACCTAAAGGCACAAGAGGTATAAGTTTATTTCTAGTTCCTAAGTATGAAATAAATGATGATGGTTCAGTAGGTTCGAGAAACGGAGTTAATACAGTGTCTATTGAGTCTAAAATGGGAATTAAAGGTTCAGCAACTTGTGTACTAAGTTTTGATGAAGCGAAAGGTTATATGATTGGTCCTGAAAATAAAGGACTAAACTCAATGTTTACTATGATGAATTTAGAGAGAATTATTGTCGGAATTCAAGGTTTAGGAATTTCAGAAACAGCTTATCAAACTGCCTTAAGTTATGCAAAAGAGAGAAAACAAGGCAAGTCAAATGAAAATAAAAATGGGGATACAGACTTAATAATTCAGCACGCTGATATTAGAAGAAGTTTAATGAATATGAAATCGATTATTGAGGGAGAAAGAGCCTTATCGTTTTGGATGGCACAACAAATTGATGTCAGTTTAAATCATAACGACCAGAATGTTAAAAAAAAAGCGGGTGAAATGGTTTCATTAATGACTCCTGTTATTAAGTCTTTTTTTACCGATATGGCGATGGATATTACTAATGAGGCTATTCAAATATTTGGTGGATACGGATATACCAAAGATCAAGGTATAGAACAATTATTCAGAGATAACAGAATTACCCCTATCTACGAAGGTACAAATTCCGTTCAAGCCATAGATTTTGTATTTAGAAAAGTAAGCCAAAAAAATATATTTACTAATTTTTTATCTTTAATTGATGAAGAAATTAAGCTTTGTAAATCAATTGATAAAATTAAAGATAAAACATTAATTTTAGAAAATTTAAAAGATATCCTAATAGACTTTACCAAATGGATGGATCCAGAGGGCAATACACCAAAAGATGACATTAGCGCATCATGCAATGATTATTTGAAGTACTTTGGTTATACATCTTTAGCATTTGTTTGGTTAAAAGTTTTAAGAAAAAGTTATGAAAATCATTCAGCTAATAAAGAATTTTATGATGATAAAATAAATACTGGCAATTATTATTTTGATAAAATTGTACCTAGGGCTGATAGTCATTACAAATCAGCAATTTCTGGTAGCAAATACACAATGAGTGCTAAGTTTAACTAAGTGAATAAATACAATCAAAATCTTGATAAAAACGATGCAAATTTTGTTCCATTAACTCCATTAAGTTTTTTAGAAAGAGCTAAGGATATTTATCCTGATTATGTAGGAATAGTTTATGAAGACAGATCATATACTTGGTCTGAAATATATAAAAGATGTATTAAATTTGCGAGCGCATTAGAAAAAATTGGAATTGGTGAAGGAGATACCGTTTCTGTAATGGCTTGTAACACGCCTGAAATTTTTGAGGCTCACTATTCAGTTCCGATGACTGGTGGAATATTAAATACAATTAATATTCGTTTAGATGCAAAAACAGTCTCATATATTTTGGATCATAGTGAAGCAAAAGTATTAATTGTAGATAGACAATTTCATGCTGTTGTGAATAAAGCTTTAGAAACTGCTAAAAATAAACCTCTCATAATTGATATCCAAGATAATTTTGCTGATCAATCACTACTAAAAAAAATTGGAGAAAAAGAATACGAAGAATTTTTGAACACTGGAGACGAAAACTTTCAATGGAAAAGACCCAAAGATGAGTGGCAGGCAATATCATTGAGTTACACCTCGGGTACTACTGGAAATCCTAAAGGTGTTGTATATCATCATAGAGGCTCATATTTAATGTCTACTGGAAGTGCTGTTGCGTGGAATATGCCTGCTAGTTGAATATGATTACTGGAGCATCTGAGAAAGATCAAAAAAAGTTAGGTCATAAAGTATATGTTCTAACAGCAGGAGCACCTCCTCCAAGTATTATATTTAAAAAAATGCAAGCACTAGGCTTTGAAGTAATGCATGTATATGGACTTACTGAAACATATGGACATATTTTACAGTGTGCTTGGAATGATCAATGGAATGATTTAGACGAGGATAAACAAAATGAAATTAAAGCACGTCAAGGTGTTAGATACCCTAATACAGAAGATGTCATGGTTATGGATCCAGAAACCTTAGAACCCGTTCCAAAAGATGGAAAAACAATGGGCGAAATAATGATTAAAGGAAATGTTGTCATGAAAGGATATTTTAAAGATAAGGAAGCAACAGATAAAGCTATGGCAGGAGGTTGGTTTCACTCGGGTGACCTAGCTGTTGCTCATCCTGACGGCTATATAAAAATTCAAGATAGATCAAAAGATATAATTATTTCTGGGGGTGAAAATATATCTTCAATTGAAATTGAAAATACTTTAGCTAAGCACCCAGCAGTTTCAATAGCTGCAGTTGTTGCAAAGCCTGACGAAAAATGGGGCGAAGTTCCATGTGCATTTATTGAAAAAGTTCAAGATAAAGAAACAAGCGAGAAGGAATTAATTGATTTTTGTAAAGAAACTTTAGCAGGATTTAAAGTACCAAAGAAAATTGAATTTTGTGAATTACCAAAAACTTCAACAGGAAAAATTCAAAAATTTGAACTTAGAAAAAAAGCTAAGGAATAATGTTTGAAAAATCTTTTAAAATAAGAGAAAAGATCTCTTAATTTTAAAAAATGAAAACATTCTCTATAGCTAAATCAAGAAGATTAAGAAGCACTCCTTATACCTCTAGAATAGAAGAACAAGGAGTTACAGCATATACAACATATAATCATATGTTGCTACCAGCTGCTTTCGGATCACTTGAAGATTCCTATCATCATTTGAAAGAGTCTGTTCAAGTTTGGGACGTTGCAGGAGAACGACAAGTTGAGATAAATGGAAAAGATTCAGCAAAGCTAGTCCAGCTTATGACATGTAGAGATCTATCAAAATCTAAAGATGGTAGATGTTACTACTGTCCAATTATAGATGACAAAGGTGGAATAATAAATGATCCAGTAGTTTTAAGACTAAGTTCAGATAGATGGTGGCTATCTATAGCAGATTCAGATGTTTTACTTTTTGCAAAAGGACTGGCCATTGGTAACAATTTTTCTGTAAATATTTTTGAACCAGATGTGAATATAATAGCTGTTCAAGGACCAAAATCTTTTAAATTAATGGAAAAAATATTTGGTGAAAAAATTACTCAACTAAAGTTTTTTGGATTTGATTATTATGATTTTAAAGGAACAAAACATTTAATTGCTCGATCAGGCTGGTCTAAGCAAGGTGGATACGAAATATATGTTGAACATACTAAATCTGGATTAGATTTATATGATACTTTGTTTGAGAAAGGTAAAGACCTTGATGTAAAACCAGGCTGTCCCAATTTAATAGAAAGAATTGAGAGTGCACTTTTATCTTATGGAAATGATATTGATATAAATGACAATCCCTTGGAGTGTGGATTTGATAAATTTGTAAATGTGGATAGTGATATTAATTTTTTGGGAAAAGAAAAATTGATAAAAATTAAGTCTGAGGGTGTAAGTAAAAAGTTAATGGGAGTAAAATTAGATTTGAAAAAAATAAATATAACAGAATCGATTGATATAATGGATGAAAATAATAATCTAATTGGTGAATTAAGATCTGGATGTTATTCACCCTATTTTGATCAAGTCATTGGAATAGCTATGCTAAATAAGCCAAATTGGAATGCTAATCAGGCAATAAAAATAAAAATTAATGATCAAGCTTTTGATGGAAAAGTTTGTGATTTACCTTTTATTTAGTATAAAACTATTCAAAAAATACCATGGATATTGCAATTGTAGGGGCAACAGGAAACGTAGGTCGTAAAACTTTAGAAGTTTTACAACAAAAGAATTTAAATATTGATAACCTCTATTTGGTTGCATCACCAAACAGCGCTGGAAAACAATTAGAATTCAATGGAAAAAAGTATTCAATAGAAAATCTAGAGACTTATGATTTTTCTAAAGCAAAAATAACTTTCTTTGCAGCAGGTGGAAAAATTTCTGAACAGTATGCAGAAAAAGCTGCAAAACACACAACGGTAATTGATAATTCTAGTTATTTTAGAATGGATCCAGATGTTCCATTAATAGTTCCTCAAGTAAACGCAAAAGATATTCAGAACATGAAAAAAAATATAATTGCCAATCCTAATTGTTCCACAGCACAGTTAGTTTTAGTATTAAAGCCTTTGCATGATTTATTTAGAATTAAAAGAGTTATAGTATCTACCTACCAATCGGTTTCGGGAGGAGGCAAAGCCCCAATGGATGAATTGTTACAACAAACTAAAATGTATTTAGAAAACAAAGAAATTAAATCAAAAAATTTTACAAAACAAATTGCATTTAACATAATTCCACACATTGATGACTTTTCAGAAGATGGTTATACAAAAGAGGAATTAAAAATGACTAATGAAACAAAAAAAATTTTAGATGCAAGAATTGAACTGTCGGCAACATGTGTGAGAATACCAGTCTTAGTATCTCATTCAGAATCTGTAAATATTGAATTTGAACAAGAATTTTCTTTAGAGAAAATTAAAGATGTTTTAAATAATGCTCCAGGTTGTTCTCTCATAGATAAAAGAGAAAATGGTGGATATGTAACACCAATTGAGGCTACGGGAAAAAATGAGACTTTTATTTCTAGGATCAGAGAGGATAAATCAAAAAAAAATTGTTTAAATCTCTGGATTGTTTCAGATAATCTTCTTCGTGGGGCGGCATTAAATTCTGTCGAAATTGCAGAAGTTATTATAAATAATAATTAAAATGGAAAACAATCCTCTATCTCCTCATATTCAAATTTATAAATGGCATATTTCATCGTTAGTATCAATTACAACAAGAATTACGGGAATAATAAATATAATTGTCATTTCACTTTTATGTTTGTGGATTTCCTCTTTGTTATTAGGTGAGGAAACTTATAAATCGGTAAACTATTTTTTAAATTCATTTTTTGGAAAATTTTTTGTTGTAGGTGTTATTTGGTCTTTTAGTTTTCAAATGTTAAGTGAGATCAGGCATATTATTATGGATTTAGGTTATGGATTTGATTTAAAAACAACAAAAATTACTGGTTCTATTGTAATCGTTGGATCATTTATATTAACAATCTTAATTTATCTAATTGGGAGAAATTTGATTTAATGAAATCTGTTACTAAAAAATGGCTGTTTTTAAAAATTAGCTCACTGATTTTAATACCTTTGATGCTTTGGTTTATTCTAAATTTTGTATCTATTTATGATAATGATTATCAATCTGTAATCAGTTTTTTAAATTCTAAAACCTCAAAATTGTTAGTTAGTATTTTTTTAATTTTTTCCTATTTTTTTTCTGCTTTAAGCATTAGTGAGGTATTTGAAGATTATATACATGATGAAAATATCAAAAATGCCGCAAACAAAGCGTTAAATTTATTTGCTATAATATTACCCTTATTTACAATTATCATTTTATTTAATTTAAACTAATGACTGCTTATAAAATTATAGACCACGAATACGATGTAGTTGTACTTGGAGCTGGTGGATCAGGTCTAAGAGCTGCTGTAGGCTTAAGTGAGGCTGGTCTTAAAACTGCATGTATCTCCAAAGTATTTCCTACAAGAAGTCATACTTCTGCTGCTCAAGGTGGTATTTCAGCTGCACTTGGAAATATGGGAGAGGATGATTGGCGTTGGCACATGTATGACACTGTTAAAGGTGCAGATTGGTTAGGTGATCAAGACAGTATTGAGTATTTGTGCAAAGAGGCCCCAAAGGCAGTTATTGAATTAGAAAAGTATGGTGTCCCATTTAGCAGAACAGAAGATGGAAAAATATATCAAAGACCGTTCGGAGGAATGACTAAAAATTATGGTAATGGAATAGTTCAAAGAACTTGTGCAGCAGCAGATAGAACAGGTCATGCAATTTTACATACTCTTTATGGGCAAGCACTTAAACATAATACAGAATTTTTTATTGAATACTTTGCATTAGATTTATTAATGAAAGATGGTGAGTGCAAGGGACTAATTGCATGGAATTTAAATGATGGAACTATACATAGATTTAGATCACACATAACTATCATTGCTACTGGAGGTTATGGCAAAGTATATTATTCAGCCACTTCTGCTCATACTTGTACAGGAGATGGAAACGCTATGGTATTAAGAGCTGGATTACCACTACAAGATATGGAATTTGTACAGTTTCACCCGACTGGTATTTATGGTCATGGCACTTTGATTTCTGAGGGTGTAAGAGGTGAAGGTGGCTACCTTGTTAATTCAAAAGGTGAAAGATTTATGGAAAGATATGCTCCTAATGCGAAAGACTTAGCATCTCGAGATGTAGT
>LULQ01000177.1_pt2 | contig 38750 bp, 43 predicted proteins | sample 728091 | NCBI WGS metagenome assembly LULQ01 (sample SAMN03860285, study PRJNA289734) | marine metagenome | biome: seawater column; feature: ocean; material: water; isolation source: Red Sea water column Station 149 - depth 10m | place: Saudi Arabia: Red Sea | collected 2011-10-15 | depth 10 m
GTGCCCCAGGCAGGAGTCGAACCTGCGACCTTTCGCTTAGGAGGCGGCTGCTCTATCCGCTGAGCTACTGGGGCCGCGGCGGTCATCCTGTCAGACCCCGCGACGCCACAGACCTCGGGCACCACCGCGTCAGGCGATCACCTGCTGGTGCACCGACCCGTCGGGTTCGATGGCGTACACGCGCACGCCCAGCATCATCCACACGCGACCGGGCACCGTCAGCACCGTGGGCAGGTCCCGTGCGGGGAGGGCGAGTGCGTGCAGCTCCTCCGGGTCGCGCATGCCGCTCAGCAACGTCCTCACGGCGCGGTCGATGCTCCTCGACCGGCCGCGCGCCGTGCGCGCCTGCTCGACGGTCACCACGTGCATGGTGACCTCGTCCCGGCGGACCTGGTACGCGTTCCCCCCGTCGTCGGTTCCCACCCAGCCGTCGTCGGCGAGGTGCTGGCGGAGGGCGGCCGCTACGCCCCTAGCCATGCTGAGAACCTCGCCCGGAAATGTTTCATGCGTGTTACCTCCGCAGGTCGGCGGAGGTTTTAACCCATTCCTTGACCGGCGCTCAGCAATCCCCGCCCGGGGACGTCGTGCTCGTCACAGTGGTGTGGACCTGAAGCCGTCGTGAGCGCCGGCCGTGCCGGGTCAGGCCCGCGAGCGGGTACGCCGGGACAGGGCAGTGTCCACTGCCCACAAGACCGCAGCGACCACCAGCCCGAAGGCGAGGATCATCGCGATGGTGGCCAGCACCGCCGGGTAGCCCCCCCGCTCGCCCACCGCGACGAAGCCGTAGGGGTAGGAGCCGATGACCGCGCCCCGTACCAGCATCCACCCGACCCACAGCACCGGCACCAGCAGCGCCAGCGGCACCAGCCGACCCGACACCCAGCCGCGAGGCCCCGCCCACACCCAGGCCGCCACCGCCAGCACCGGCACCACGACGTGCTGGGTGGGGTCGGTGAGGATCGACCAGCCCTGCACGTCGATGCTCGGCGCGAGCAGCAGCTGGTAGACGATCGCGGTCACCACGATCATCAGCAGTGCGTCGAGCAGCAGCACCCGCTGCCAGGTGGCACCCCGCGCGCCACGGGCGAGCACCGTCGCCGCGAGCGCCACGACCACGTTGGACCAGATCGTGAAGTAGCTCAGCGTGTCGGTGACCCGCTGCAGCACGCCGTACGCCCCGTCGCCGGTGTCGCCGTAGACCCCGGGCTCGGGCGGGCTGTCGGCGTACCACCCGAGCGCCGAGAGGCTCAGCGTGAGCGCGAAGCCCGCCCACGCCACGACGGCCACCACTGTCCACGCACGGCGCCGCCGCACGTCCTCCCCCGACGTCATGCTCGGAGTATCGCCGATGGCGGCGGTGCTCAGGGGGCGATCAGCAGCAGCTCGTCGACTCGGCGCCGCACGGCGGTGCGGTGGGTGCCGTAGGAGTAGGTGTGCGGGACGGCGCGCACCTCCACCTCGCCCTTGACCTCGCGCAGCAGCCCCTCGAGGGTGGCGCGGTCCGGCAGGGCGTGCGAGGAGTAGGACAGCACCAACGGGGCGTCACTGAACTGCTCGAAGAGCTCGCCGAAGGCGGCCTCGATGGTGCGGCGGGAGGAGAACTTCGTGACCCTCTTGGGCAACTTGCGGGTCCTCGTGTCCCACATGATCTGGTCACCCTCCCAGTAGCGCGAGAGCCCCTCGAGGAAGTGGAAGCGCTTGGTGTAGTCGTTGTCGTCGCTGACCGGGGCGTAGGGCGGGTCGAGGTAGACCAGGTCCCAACCGTCCCGCTCGACCTCGCCCACCTCGCCGGTGGAGACCGAGCAGGCGGCGCCCCCGACGAGGGCCCGGTGGTAGTCGGCGACGCGCTCGACGAAGTGCTCGCGCAGGCTCAGGCGCAGGTCGCGCCGCCCGTCGTCGTACCTGCTGAGGTCGCCGCTGATCGTGAACACCCCGCGCGGCTGGCGGCGGGCCGCGGCCAGGCAGAGCGCGGCGATCGCCACCGAGCGGGCGTGGCCGCTCATCGTCGCGACGTGGCTCCAGGCGCTGTCGAGGAAGGCGAGGTCCTCGGGGGTGAAGAAGACCCCGTCGAACGTGCGGCGGCAGAAGTCGCGGTCGTCGAGCGCCGGGGAGCAGATCCGCGCGACGTCCTCCTCGGTGAGCCGCACGTCGTCGTTGACGACCCCGGCGCTCGCGACGACACCCGGGAAGCCGAGGTAGTCGTTGGCGCGTACACCGAAGCCCTGGTGCTTGAGGAGGTAGGACACGACCCCCGAGCCGCTGAACGCGTCGAGGGCGTGACCGCCCGCCGGGGCGAGGTCGGCGAACGCCTGCGCGAGGTGCGGCAGCAGACGGTGCTTGGAGCCCATCCAGCGCCCCCGCGGCCAGGCGGCCGCCCGCCGCGCAGCCTCCGCCGGGTCGACGGCCTGCGCCCTCAGGGTCAGTCGACGACCTCGAAGCTCATGCCCGCGGCCTGCAGGCGAGCCAGCAGGTTGTCGCCCATCGCCTGGGCGGTGGTGACCTGCCCGGCGACGGCCGGGTTGTCGTCGAAGGCCAGGCACAGCGCGGACTCGGCGAGCATCTTCGCGGTCTCGGTGTAGCCGGGGTCGCCACCGGAGACGCGGGTGTGGACGGTGCGGCCGTCGCCCTCACCGACGAAGTCGACGGTGAACCAGGACTTCTCGCGACGCGACGCCGAGGGGCCCTCGCCCTGCTTGACCTTGGACTTCAGCAGGTTGCGCGCCGGCGGGATTGTGGCCGCGACGCCGATCAGCCCCACGCCGAGGGCGCCGCCGGCGGCGTAGCGCAGCGTCTTGGTGCCGGCGAAGTGGGAGTAGCGGAAGTCGCTCCCGTAGGCGTCCAGCGCCGCACCGCTGCGGGCCACGACCTGCGGGTCGATGGTCGGCATCGGCAGGAGGTAGTAGCCCAGCACCGGGTCCTTGCCCGGCTTGCCGGCGACGGCGCGGCTCTTGCGGCCCTCGGGGCGGGGCTCGACCCGGCGGCGCTCCTTGAAGGCCTGGCTCATCTGGCGGCTGCGCTCGAAGGCCCCCAGCGCGGAGTGGAAGGTGCCCCCGGAGAAGGTGCCGGCCGCGCGGACCACGCCGCGCAGGGTCACCGGGCCGGCGGCGTGCAGCTGCTGGACGGTGAAGTAGGCCCCGAGGTCGTGCGGGATCGAGTCGAAGCCGCAGGCGTGGACGATCCGGGCGCCGGAGCGCTCGGCGGCGGCGTGGTGGCGCACGTACATCGTGTCGACGAACTCGGGCTCGCCGGTGATGTCGACGTAGTCGGTGCCGGCCTCGGCGCACGCGGCGACCAGCGGCTCGCCGAGCTGCTGGTAGGGCCCGACGGTGGTGACGACGACCTTGGTGCGGCGGGCGAGCGCCGCGAGCGCGGCGGCGTCGGAGGTGTCGGCGACGACGAGCTCGAGGTCGGCGAGACCCGGCTCGATCGTGGCCAGGTGGGTGCGGACCTGCTCGAGCTTGCCGAGGTTGCGCCCGACCAGCGCCCAGCGCAGTCCGTCGGGGGCGTTCCTGGCGAGGTACTCGGCGGTCAGCCCGCCGGTGAAGCCGGTCGCCCCGAAGAGCGCGAGATCGAGGTCGCGGGTCTGTCCCTGCGCGTCAGCCATGGGCACATCGTGTCAGGAGGGCCCAGGCACCGGAACCGCCCGTCCACGTCGTACGTCGGAGCCGCATGCGCGCCCGCACCCTGCTCACCTCCCTCACCGCCACCGCGCTCGTCGGCGCCGGAGTGCTCGTCGGCCTCTCCCTCGACAGCGACACCGGCGGTCGAGCGGCGACGAGCGCCAGCGAGGAGCGGACCCCTGCCGGTGGTCGAGCAGCGACGAGCGCCAGCGAGGAGCGGGCGTCGAGACCCCAGCCCGTCGCCTGGCAGGGCGACGCCCTGACCCCTGCGGCGTCCTGCGAGCAGCTGCTCGAGTGGTACGTCGACGGCGCCGAGGAGCTCGTGACGCCCTGGGGTTGGTCAGGGGGCTGGCCGGGAGGGCTGCTGGACCAGGGTGGCGCCTGGCGGACCTTCGCCCGGGACGGCGTGGTCGAGCTGCAGGGCTTCGCCGCGAAGCAGGCACCGGCGCCCGGCAACGCACGCGGGATGACCAACGCGACCCAGTCCGAGACCGGCACCAACGTGCAGGAGGCCGGCGTCGACGAGCCCGACGTGGCCAAGTCCGACGGCCGACTCCTGGCCAGGATCGAGCGCACCGGCCGCACCGCCGACCTGGTCCTCGCCGACGTCACCGGCGAGAGCGTCGAGGAGTCCGCGCGGATCGACCTCCCGGACGTCGTCGACCCCGAGCTGCTGCTGGTCGGCGACACCGTGGTCGTCGTCGGGGGCGACCAGGAGGCCGACGGCTCCCCCGGCACCCGGCGAGCTGCTCTCGGCTCGCCAGCACGGCACCACCGTGCGGTGGGTGACCCGCACCGGTCTGCCCGACCTCGACTTCGCGCGCCCCGGGCGACGGGCGGGCAGCCAGGACCGCGCGCTCGAGCGCAACCTGGAGGCGGTGCGTGGCACCGAGGTCGACGACTGGCTGCCGCAAGTGACGACGTACGCCGAGGACGGCAGCGCGACGACCGAGCGGCTCGTGGACTGCGACGACGTCGCCCTGCCCGGCAGCCCTGGCGAGGCGGACGGCACGACGCCCGGGACCGTGGCCGTCGTGGGCCTGGACGCCACCGCTCCCCTCGCCGGTCTCGCCGAGGCCGACGCGGTCGGCGTCGCCATCGGCACGGACCTGGTCTACGCCTCGCTCGACCGGCTCTACCTCGCGACCGGCGGAGCGCCCACGGGGTGCTGCTGGCTGGTGGACCGCGCCTTCCCCGGCGGACCGATCGGCGGCTGGAGCGGCACCAGCGAGATCCACGAGCTCGAGCTCGACGGCACGGCGGCGACGTACGTCGCGACCGGCGAGGTCGACGGCACCATCCGCGACCGCTGGTCCATGGACGAGCACGACGGCGTCCTGCGGGTGGCCGTCGGGCCGTCCTCGGAGACCGGCGACTTCTCCTCCATCGTCACCATGCGCCGCGACGGCACCCGGCTGGAGGAGATCGGCCGGGTGGACCGGATCGGGCCGCGCGAGGACATCGAGGCGGTGCGGTGGTTCGGCGACCTGGCGCTGGTGGTCACGTTCCGGCGGGTCGACCCGCTCTACACCGTGGACCTGTTCGACCAGACCGCGCCGCGGGTCGTCGGGGAGCTGAAGGTGCCCGGCTACTCGGCGTACCTGCACCCGCTGGGCCCGCACCGGCTGCTCGGCCTGGGCGAGGGAGCCTGTTCGACCTGGCCGACCTCGCGGCGCCGCGGCGGCTCGACGTGCTCGACCACCGGGCGAACACCCGGCACGTCGCGGCCACCGACCCGCGGGCGTTCACCTGGATCCCGGGGCAGCGCACCGGTCTGAGCGTGATCACCCGCGGGTACGGCGCGCGCACCGGCTGGCTCTCGATCCTCCGGCTCGACGACGGGACGATCAGCGAGGAGCTGGTCGAGGTCGAGCACGGCAGCGACGTCGACCACGTGCGGCTGCTGCGGCTGCCCGACAAGCGGGTGCTGCTCGTGACGGCCGAGGAGGCGTCGTACGTCGAGGTCTGAAGGTTCGACTGACATCAGTCCGACCTTCCTCGGCGCGGTCGGGTCGCCCGCAGACGGGCCGAGCCCCGCCACGCAGGGAGGCGTGCCGGGGCTCGGGGAGTGTGCGTGACCCGGAGGGGTCAGGCGCGATCGGTCAGTCGCCGACCTTCTTGGCCGCCTCGGTGGTGGCGGTGGCCGCGGTGGTGACGGTCTTCTTGGCGGCGGTCTTGGTGGCGGTCGCCGACTTCTTGGCCGGGGACTTCTTCGCGGTGGTGGCCGCGGAGGAGGCCGACTTCTTGGCGGTGGTCGCCGACTTCTTGGCACCGGTGGTGGTCTTCTTGGCCGCGGTCTTCGCGGTCTTGGTGCCCTGGGTCTTGGTCGTCTTGGCCTTCGCGGTGGTGGTCTTCGCCGCGGTCTTGGTGGCCTGGGTCGACTCCTGCTTGCGGATGCGGCCCACGAGGACCTCGCCGCGCTTGGCCAGGTCGGCGTAGGTGGCCGTGGCGGTCGCGGTGGTCTCGTCGAGCTGCTTGCGCACGGTGACCGGCAGGGCCTTGGCGTCGCCCTGGAGCTCGGCGACGCGCTTCTCGATGGCGGTGCGGCGGGCCTTGGCCTCGACGCTCAGCGCCTCCACGCGGGCGTTGACCACGGTCTCGACCTGGGTGCGGATGGTCTTGGGCTCGAAGTCGAAGTCCTTGACCGACTTCTGCACGCCCTCGAGCTTGGAGGTGGCGTCCTTCTGCAGGTCGACCAGCTTCTTCTGCACGTCGGAGACGTACTCGCGGACGGTCTCGACGGCCAGGTCCACGACACCGGCACCGGCGTACAGGGACTTGGTGGCCTCGGACTTGAGGTCCTCGATCTTGATGGTGGGGAGAGTGGCCTTGGCCATGTCGGAACTACTCCTTCGGTGGGCCTCGCGGCCCGTCGGGTGGGTCGTGGCGGGTGCCACGGCCGCGGGTGTGGGGGTCGTTACTCCTCGTCGCCCGGCTCGGCGGTCGCCTGACCGGCGTTCATGGCGAGGAAGGACTGGTAGACATCGAGCAGGGACTGCTTCTGGCGCTCGGTCAGCGCCGTGTCGGCGAGGACCGCGAGCTCCACCGAGCCACCGACGCCGTCGTCGGGGCTGACGATCCCGGCGCGGATGTAGAGCTGCTCGGCCGAGATCCGCAGCGCCTTCGCGATCTGCTGGAGCACCTCCGCTGACGGGCGCCGCAGTCCGCGTTCGATCTGGCTCAGGTAGGGGTTCGAGACGCCGGTCTGCTCGGCGAGCTGCCGCAAGGAGAGCTGCGCCTGCGTGCGCTGCTCCTTGAGGTAGTCACCCAGCGAGCCGACTGCCGTCGACACCTTTCCCTTGGCCATGCCTCCATAGTGCTTGCTCGTGCTAGCACTTGCAAGCAGCAAGCGGGTGCATCAGGTCACAACCGGACAGCGATTCCCCGAGCGAAACTCCTGGCCTGCTTGGTAGATCGTCCCGCGACGACGCCGCTAGCCACCGTGCTAGCAAGCCCCCGCCCGCTTGTCGACTGCTTGCTGGAGCAGGCGCGGGGGTGCGCGCGGCGACGTACGCTCGACGCATGTGCCGCAACATCCGCCAGCTCCACAACTTCGAGCCCCCGGCGACGTCCGACGAGGTCGGCGCGGCCGCGCTGCAGTACGTCCGCAAGGTCAGCGGCTCCACCAAGCCCTCGCAGGCCAACCAGGAGGCCTTCGACCGCGCCGTCGCCGAGGTCGCGCACGCCACCCAGCACCTGCTCGACGCCCTGACCACGTCCGCGGCACCGAAGAACCGCGAGGTCGAGGCGGAGAAGGCCCGGGCCCGTGCCGCGGTCCGCTACGCCCGTTGAACCGACCCGGCCCCCGACCCAGCCACCGACCGTGAGCAGCCCCCCGACCACCCCCGCGGGCAGTGGCACCGGCACGCGCGGCCGCAGCGCGTCGTACGTCGACGCCGCGCTCGACCTGCTCGCCGACCGCCCCCTCGTGGTGCTCACCGGCGCGGGCCTCTCGACCGACTCCGGCATCCCCGACTACCGCGGCCCCGACGCTCCCCCGCGGCGGCCCATGACCTACCAGGAGTTCGTCTCCGGCCCGACCGCCCAGCAGCGCTACTGGGCCCGCAGCCACCTCGGGTGGGGACGGATGCGCCGCGCGGACCCGAACGAGGGTCACCACGTCCTGGCCCGGATCGCCCCGGACCTGCTCATCACCCAGAACGTCGACGGGCTGCACGAGCGCGTCGGCACCCCGCGGCTGGTCGCGCTGCACGGCCGGATCGCCGACGTCGTGTGCCTGTCGTGCCGTCGGACCGGCGCCAGGTCCGCGCTCCACGAGGAGATGGGGCGTCTCAACCCCGACTGGCACGAGCGGCACCCCTCGGTGCACATCCGGCCCGACGGCGACGTCGACCTCGAGGACACCGACGGCTTCGTGGTGCCGGCCTGCGGGTGCGGCGGCATCCTCAAGCCCGACGTCGTGTTCTTCGGCGAGAACGTCCCCAAGGACCGCGTGGCGCACTGCTACGCGGCCGTGGACTCCCTCGTCGAGCGCGACGGTGCGCTGCTGGTGGTCGGCTCGAGCCTGACGGTGATGAGCGGGCTGCGCTTCGTCCGCCGAGCCGCCTCGCTGGGGGTCCCGGTGGTGATCGCCAACCGCGGGGAGACCCGGGGCGACCCGTTGGCGACGTACGCCGTCGAGACCGGCTGCTCGCCGTTCCTCTCCGCGCTGGAGCAACGCCTCTCCCGGCGCTCGCCCGGAGAGGTCGGCACGGGCTAGACGGGACGAGTCGGACGGGACGGGTCAGACAGGACGGGGACCGGCGCCGGGGCCGCCCCACGGGTCGTCGCGCAAGTCCTCGCTGGCGGCGTCGCGGAGCCGGCCGAGCATGTCGAGCACGTCGCCCGTGTCCACCCAGTCGCGGTCCTCACGGCGGCGGGTGCCCCGCGCGCTCGCGAGTCGGTCGCGCACCACGTGCGGCGGGAGGCGCACGCCCAGCTCGAGCTCGTAGTGGGTGTCGGTGAGCTCGAAGCGGATGTCGACCACCTCGGCGGCGTGGAACTCACCGTCCGGGTCGACCACCACGACGTGCTCGTCGAGGTCCAGGCCGCGAGCCAGTGCGGACTCGGAGTGCGCCACGACGAAACGGCCGCCGACCCCCCGACCGTCGGTCAGGAGCGCGGCGCTGAGCGGCACCGAGATCAGCTCCATGACACCCTCGAATCGACCGTCGCCGCCCGCACGGCGCTCCACCAGCGTAGACATTGCCTGCATGCCACGACAACGACGCGTCCGGGAATGCGGTCACGCGCGGTCCGGAACCCGTCTGGACGGCTCTCAGGTCCGGCCGCCGACTGCCGATGACCCCCAGCAGGACCCGGCAAGGACCCCAGCAAGGACCCGGCGACGACCTCAGCGAGGAGCCGGGACGCCGCTCGGGCCGGGCTCGGCCAGCCCTCAGAGGCGGCGGACGAAGATGTGGTCGGCCGCCTCGGGGACGATCTCGGCGGTCTCCCCGCCGGCGCCGACCAGGACGCCCTCGGGCGTCTGCGCGACGGTGACGGTCGTGTCGGGCATCGCGCCGACCCGGCGCAGCGCGCTCATGAGGTCCTCGTCCTTCTGCATCTCCTCGGAGATGCGACGCACCAGCACCCGGCCCTCGCCGCGGGCGGCGGCCTTGGACAGCGACTCCACGCCGTCCATGAACCCCTCCGCGCCGGGCGTCTCGCCCAGCTCGTCGAGCCCGGGGATCGGGTTGCCGTAGGGCGACTCCGTCGGGTGGTCGAGGATCTCCATCAAGCGCCGCTCGACGGTCTCGGAGATCACGTGCTCCCAGCGGCAGGCCTCCTCGTGGACCAGCTCCCAGTCCAGGCCGATGACGTCGGTCAGCAGCCGCTCGGCGAGGCGGTGCTTGCGCATGACCCGGATGGCCAGGCGGCGGCCGTCCTCGGTCAGCTCCAGGTGCCGGTCGCCCTCGACGGTGAGCAGGCCGTCGCGCTCCATGCGCGCCACCGTCTGGGACACCGTCGGACCCGACTGGTGCAGGCGCTCGGCGATCCGGGCGCGCAGGGGGACGATGCCCTCCTCGACCAGCTCGTAGATCGTCCGGAGGTACATCTCGGTGGTGTCGATCAGGTCGCTCACGGCGCCATCATCCCATCCCCACCCAGGGCCCGGTCCGGCGGCCGCTCGGGTGATGTCCGGGTCCCCCGCCGCTGGCACGCTGGGGCCCCATGACATCGGTGATGTGGTTCCGCCGGGACCTGCGCCTGGCCGACAACCCGGCGCTCATCGCGGCCGCCGAGAGCGGCGACGTGCTGCCGCTCTTCGTGCTCGACCCCGCGCTCTGGGGACCGAGCGGTCCGAGCCGTCGCGCCTACCTCGGGGCGTCGCTGCGCTCGCTGGACGCCTCGCTGCGCCAGCGACGGACGCAGCTGTCGGTGGTGCGCGGCGACCCGGTGCGCCGGGTCGTCCTGGCGGCGAAGGCCGTGCAGGCCACCACCGTCCACGTCGCAGCCGACCACGGCCCCTACGGCTCGCGGCGCGACGAGGAGGTGGAGAAGGCCCTGGCCGACGCCGGCATCGAGCTGGTCCGGACGGGCTCGCCGTACGCCGTCGCGCCCGGACGGGTCCGCAACGGCTCCGGCGACCCGTACAAGGTGTTCACCCCCTTCTCCCGCGCGTGGGCCGACCACGGCTGGCGCGGCCCGGTCGACACCCCGACCGGCGTCTCGTGGCTGACCCTCGACGAGCACACCGACGAGGGCACGACCGACATCCCCGACCCGCGGCTGCCCGCCGGGCTCGAGCTGCCCGAGGCCGGCGAGGCCGCGGCGAGACGGCGGTGGGAGGAGTTCCTCGACCGCGTCGACGACTACGCCGAGGATCGCGACAGGCCCGGGGTCGACGGCACCAGCCGGATGTCGGTCCACCTCAAGTACGGCGAGGTCCACCCGCGCACGCTGCTCGCCGACCTCTCGCGCCGCCGGTCCGACGGTGCCCGGGTCTACCGCACCGAGCTGGCCTGGCGGGAGTTCTACGCCGACGTGCTGCACACCCGGCCCGAGACCGCACGGGAGTACTACAAGCCCGAGTTCGCGCGACTGTCCTACGACCGTCCCGGCGCCCAGCTCGAGGCCTGGCAGGAAGGCCGCACCGGATTCCCGATCGTCGACGCCGGGATGCGCCAGCTGCGGGCGACCGGCTGGGTGCACAACCGGGTGCGGATGATCGTGGCCAGCTTCCTGGTCAAGGACCTGCACGTGGAGTGGCAGCACGGTGCGCGGCACTTCCTGCACTGGCTGGTCGACGGCGACCTGGCCTCCAACAACCACGGGTGGCAGTGGGTCGCCGGCAGCGGCACCGACGCCTCGCCGTTCTTCCGGGTCTTCAACCCCACGACGCAGGGCAAGAAGTTCGACCCGCGCGGCGACTACGTCCGCCGCTGGGTGGAGGAGCTCTCCGACCCCGAGCAGGTGCCGGACCCGCACGACCCGGACCCCGACACCCGCGACCTGGTCGGCTACCCCGCACCGATGGTCGACCACAAGGAGGAGCGCCAGGAGGCGCTGGACCGGTGGGAGAAGATCCGGGGATGACCTCCCTGATCGTCCCGACCGCCTTCCACGGACCTCCCGACTCGGCCAACGGCGGCTGGGCCGCCGGCGCCCTCGCGGCCCTCACCGCCACCGGCGGTGCGCTGGGTCGCACCGTCGAGGTGACGCTGCGCCTCCCCCCGCCGCTGGAGGTCCCGCTGGAAGTCGGTGAGCACGAGGGCGCGTGGCGCGCGCTGGACGCCGAGGGCCGCACCGTCCTCGAGGCCCGCGCGGTGGAGACGGACCTCGAGCCGAGCGCGCCGGTGCCGGTCGACGTGGCGCGTGCCGCCGAGGCGTCGTACGCCGGGCACGACCGGCACCCCTTCCCCACCTGCTTCTCGTGCGGACCCGAGCGGGCCGCAGGCGACGGGCTGCGCATCCTGCCCGGGCCGGTGCCGGGTCGTCGGGGCACGGTCGCGGCGTCGTGGACCCCGCACGCGTCGTCGTACGAGATCGCCTGGGCCGCGCTGGACTGCGCGGGCGCCTGGGCGAGCGGGATCGAGGAGGGCCCGCGGGTGCTGGGGCGGATGACGGCGCGGGTCGACCGGCTCCCCGAGGTCGGCGAGACGCTCGTCGTGACCGGCCAGGCGCGCGGGTCCGAGGGGCGCAAGCACCACGCGACGACGACGCTGCGCACGGCCGACGGCGCGCTGGTGGGGCTGGCCCGCCAGGTGTGGATCGAGATCCCCTCCTGAGGGTGCGCCACCAGGCCGGGGAGTAAGCGTTTACGCATCACGGTGTACCGGTCAACCACCGTGTGTCAGAGTGTCCCCATGACCACCGAGCAGACGCCCCCCGTGACGCCCGCCGAGACCGAGTGGTGGCGCCACGCCGTCATCTACCAGGTCTACCCCCGCTCCTTCGCCGACGCCGACGGTGACGGCGTGGGCGACCTGCCCGGCATCACCAGCCGGCTGCCCTACCTGCGCGACCTCGGGGTGGACGCGATCTGGATCAGCCCGTTCTACCGCTCGCCGCAGAACGACCACGGCTACGACGTCTCCGACTACTGCGACATCGACCCGCTCTTCGGCACCCTCGAGGACGCCGACACGCTGCTCGCCACCGCCCACGAGCTCGGCATCAAGGTCGTCGTGGACCTGGTGCCCAACCACTCCTCGGACCAGCACGAGTGGTTCCAAGCCGCGCTCGCCGCCGGCCCGGGCAGCCCCGAGCGGGCGCGCTACGTCTTCCGCGACGGCAGGGGCGAGGACGGCTCCGAGCCGCCCAACAACTGGCTCTCGGTCTTCGGCGGCTCCGCGTGGGACCGCGTCGAGGACGGCCAGTGGTACCTCCACCTCTTCGACTCCTCCCAGCCCGACTTCGACTGGCGCAACCCCGAGGTCGGCGACATGTTCGAGGACGTCCTGCGGTTCTGGCTCGACCGCGGCGTCGACGGCTTCCGCGTCGACGTGGCGCACGGGCTGTTCAAGGAGGAGTCACTGCGCGACCAGGTCATCCCCGAGGGCGAGACCCAGCGCGGCGGCACGGACGTCAACGCCACCCAGTCGATGGTCGAGCGGACCCACCGTGACGAGCCGATGTGGGACCAGCCGGAGGTCCACGACGTCTACCGTCGCTGGCACCGGGTGCTCGCGGAGTACGACGGCGACCGGATGACCGTCGCCGAGGCCTGGACCCAGTCGCCGGAGTCGATGGCCCGCTTCGTCCGCGACGACGAGATGAGCCAGTCCTTCAACTTCTCCTGGCTGCTCGCGGCCTGGTCGGCCGCCTCCTTCGAGAACGTCATCACCAGCACCTTCGAGGCGCTCGAGGAGGTCCACGCCGACCCCACCTGGGTGCTGTCCAACCACGACGTCATCCGGCACGTCACCCGCTACGGCGGTGGCGAGCAGGGCCTGGCCCGGGCCCGCGCCGACACGTTGACGATGCTCTCGCTGCCCGGCTCGGCCTACCTCTACCAGGGCGAGGAGCTCGGGCTGGAGCAGGTCGACGTGCCGCCGGCCCACCGCACCGACCCCAGCTGGCTGCGCACCAAGGACAGCGAGTCCCCCGAGGTCGGGCGGGACGGGTGCCGGGTCCCGATCCCGTGGTCGGGCTCCGAGCCGCCGTACGGCTTCGGACCGGGCGGGGGCCAGCCCTGGCTCCCGCAGCCCGGCGACTGGGCCGGGCTCACCGTCGCCGCGCAGGAGGCCGACCCCGACTCGACGCTGGCGTTCTACCGTCGCGCGCTGGCCGCCCGCCGGACCCTGCTCGGCTCCCCGTCGACCGTCGAGATGCTCGACCTCGGCGAGGACCTGCTGGCCTTCCGTCGCGGCGAGGTCACCGTGGTGCTCAACTGCGGCAGCACCCCGGTCCCGCTCCCGGCGGGCGAGGTCGTCATCGCCAGCGGCCCGGTCACCGACACCCTGCCCGGGGACACGGCCGTCTGGCTGCGCTGAGCCGGCCGAGGTCACCCGGGTCACCCCGCGTCGGCCGCCGGGGTCGGGATCAGTCCGTCTCGACCCCGGAGCCGAGGCTCTCGTTGTAGCGCGCGAGCAGCGCGGTGAAGGTCTCCAGGTCGCCGGACTCCCAGCCGCCGAGCCGGTCGGCGAGGTAGCGCCGGCGACTCTCGGCGACCTGCGCGAGCCGCTCCCGCGCGTCGGGCGTCGCGGTCAGCAGCCACGCCCGCCCGTCCTCGGGGTCGCGGGACTTCTCGATCAGGCCCAGCTCGATGAGGTGGGTGACCTGTCGGCTGATCGCGCCCTTGTCGATGCTGAAGAGGTCCGCGACGGTCGAGGCGCGCATCGGACCGTGCTCGGCGACGTGGGCGAGCATGAGGTACGACGCCGGCTGCAGCTCCGCGTGCACGGCCCCGGCCCGTTCGGCGATGACCCGGCGGACCCGGCGCACGAGCACGCCGACCTCCTGCTCGAGCCGGGTGAGGGACTCCGGGCGCGGTGCGGCACTCATGGTGGCTGTGAGCCTAACCGGGTCCCCGGCCCGTCGCCGCGGCTCGTCGCACCTCGGCCGTGCGTCAGCGACCTCTCGGCCGTGCATGAGCGACGCCTCGGCCGTGCATGAGCGACCTCTCGGCCGTGCGCGAGCGACCTCTCGGCCGTGCGCGAGCGACCTCTCGGCGGACGAGGCTCGGCCCCGGTCGCACTGGGGGGTGGGATGTGCGACCGGGGCCGGTCCGTGGACCGTCGACCGGGTGGAGCGGTCAGGGAGAGGATCGACGGCGGTTCAGTTGCTCAGACTCGGAAGCGTCCGACCTGGGCCTTCAGCTCGGAGGCCATGGTGGAGAGCTCGGTCGCCGACTGCAGGGTGTTCTGGGCGCCCTGGCGGGTGTCGTCGGCGGCCGAGGCCACCTGCGAGATGTCGTCGGCGATGCCGTTGGCACCACCGGCGGCCTCGGTCACCGAGCGGGCGATCTCGTTGGTCGTCGCGGTCTGCTCCTCGACCGCCGAGGCGATCGTGGTCTGGATGTCGTTGATCCGACCGATCACCTCGGAGATCTCCGAGATCGCCGACACGGCACCGGAGGTGTCGCCCTGGATCGCCTCGATCTTGCGACCGATGTCCTCGGTGGCCTTCGCCGTCTCCTTGGCCAACTCCTTGACCTCGTTGGCGACGACCGCGAAGCCCTTGCCGGCGTCGCCGGCCCGGGCCGCCTCGATGGTGGCGTTGAGGGCCAGCAGGTTGGTCTGCTGGGCGATCGAGGTGATCACCTTGATGACCTGACCGATCTCCGCGGAGGACTCGCCCAGGCTGGCGACGGTGTCCTGCGCCTGGCTCGCCACGCCCACCGCACCGGTGGCCACCGAGGCGGCCTCCGTCGCGTTCTGCGCGATCTCGCGGATGCTCGCGGTCATCTCCTCGGCCGCCGAGGCGACCGTCTGGATGCTGGCGGAGACCTCCGAGGACGACGCGCTCGCGCTCGCCGCCTTGTCGGAGGTGACCGACGCGCCGTCGCCCATGCCCTGGGAGAGGATCGTCAGCTGCTCGGCCGCGACGCCCAGGGCGTCCGCCGTCTGGCCGATGGAGGCCATCGACTCGCGCAGCGTGCCCAGCAGGCTGGACAGTCCGCCGGCCAGCTGGCCGACCGCGTCCTCCCCGGAGACGGTGATCTCCCGGGTCAGGTCACCGTCCACCGCGGCCTGCACGACGTCGAGGACGGCCTCGACCTTGGCGGCCAGCTCCGCGGCCTGCTCCCGGTCGGCGGTCTCCTTGTTGATCCGGGTGTAGGCCTGCGAGACCAGGCGGCCCACGTTGCGCAGCGCGTCGAGGCGCTGTGCCGAGGGCTTGAGGGTCTCGGTGGCGAAGAAGTCCATCGTGCCGACGACCTCGCCGCTCACGATGATCGGGAAGCAGACGCCCGACTTCACGCCGACCTTCTGGGCCACCGGCGCCCGCACGCAGTCGGTCATCTCGCCGATGTCGGGGGTGAACAAGAGGTCCTCGCTGGCCCAGGCCCGGCCCGAGAGCCCGACGCCGCGGGCGAAGGAGGCCTCCAGCGTCACCTTGCGGAACTCCGGGCCGGCGTCGCCGGACTCCTGGACGAACTTCAGGGTCATGTCGTCGCGGTCGAGTGCCCAGAACGAGCCGTACGCCCAGCCGAACTCCGCGCGCACGGAGTCGAGCACCGCGCTGATCGCGCCGTCGATCGTCGACGCGCTCTGCAGCTCACCGAGCACCTTGTTGACCGCGGCCGAGTCGGCCATCGCGTCGTTGCGCTCGGCCTCCGAGCGCAGCTTCTCGGTGATGACCTCCCAGGTGGCCATGGCACCGATGTACTCGCCGTTCTTGTCCCGGATGGCCGAGACCAGCAGGTCCAGGGTCTCCGGGCCGACCGAGATGTTGGCGCGGCGAGGCAGCTGGGCCTCGTCGGAGAGGATGCCGCGCTGGTAGTCCGGGGTCTTGTGGAAGACGTCGAGGCTGGTGCCGACGATCTTGTCCACGGGCACCGGCAGGTGCTCCTGCAGGCCACGCAGCGTCTCCAGGGACGCCGGGTTCATGTAGGTGATGGTGAAGTCACGGTCGGCGAACATCATGTTCGTCGGGGAGTTCTCCATCATCGAGGTGACCCGCGCGACCTGCTGCTCGAGCGCGAGCTTCTCGGTGACCAGGTCCCAGGTCGCCATGGCGCCCACGTAGGTGCCCTCGTCGTCGTACACCGCGGCGACCGTGAGGTCCAGGGTCTCGGGCCCGACCTTGATCATCGCCTGACGCGGGAGGTACTTCTCCGGGTCCGCCAGCAGGCCGCGCTGGTAGGACGGGTCCTTGTGGAAGATGTCCAGGCTCGAGCCGACCAGGTCGTCGGGCGAGACCGGGATCCAGTCCGCCAGGGCACGCAGCCCCTCGACCGTGGCCGGGTTGGCGTAGGTGATGACCAGGTTCGTGTCGGCCAGCATCACACGCGTGGGCAGGCCGTCGAGGACCGAGCGCATCTTCGTCAGGTCGGGCGCGGTCGTGGTCTTGGTGGTGGCGGGCTTGGCCGACGCGGCCTTCACGGCCTTGGCCCGCCCGGAGGCGGTGCCGGAGCCGTTCTGGTGGGCGCGGGTCTGGAGCTCGGTCACGGCGTTCCTCCGGTGGTGTCGGGTGTGGAGACGTCGACGGCGCGCTCGGCGTCGACGACGAGAAGGATCGATCCGGGCAGGGGCAGCACCCCGCCGACGACGTCCTGCACCGTGGGGGGCAGGTTGGCCGGCGTGGGCTGGAGGGAGACCTCGGTGGTGTCGATGACGTCACCGATGTCGTCGACGAGCAGGGAGACGACCTCGCCGCGGGAGCGGACGATGACGTTCATGGGCAGCTCGCCCTCGGGTCGCGGCGGGAGCCCGAGCCGGCACCGCAGGTCGAGCGCGGTCACGATCTGTCCGCGCAGGTTGATGAGGCCGTGGACGGCGTCCGGCGCGCAGGGCACCACCGTCAGCTGCTGGTAGCGCAGCACCTCCTGGACGTGCTCCACCTGGAGGCCGAAGTAGAGGCCGTCCACCCAGAAGGTGCACATCTGTCCGGTGGCCCCGGTGGTCCGGGTGCCTCCGGAGGTCGGGGTGAGGGTCGTGACGGTCATCGCGCACCTGCCAGGAGAGGACGCACGACGGCGTCGAGGTCGACGAGGTCGGTGACCTTGTCCTGGACCACGGCGGAGCCGAGCACGCCGTTGCGCCTGCCCACCTCCGTCGGGACGACGTGCTCCTCGACGACGTCGAGGACCCGGTCGATGACGATGCCGACCCGGTGCTGGCCGTCCTCGTGGACGACGACGCTGATCTGGTCCTCCGCAGGCGGCGACTCGGCCAGCCCGATCGCCGGGGCCAGGCGCAGCAGCGGCAGGATGCCGTCGCGGTACTGCACGACCTCCACGCCGCCGGACCGCTCGACCCGCCCGAGCTCGAACTCCTCCAGCCGGCTCACCGCCGTGAGCGGCAGCGCCGCCCGGCGGCCCTGGGAGACCTCGAGCACGAGCAGCGCCCGGGAGTCGACGGTGCCGACCTGCACCTCGGGCTCGGTCGCGTGCGCCGCACCGATCGCCCGGGTGCGGGCGATGCCGCCCACGTCGAGGATGAGGGCGACGCGACCGTCGCCCATGATCGTGGCACCGGCGTACGTCGGCAGCGACTTGAGCTGGCGCCCGATCGGCTTCACGACGATCTCCTGGGTGTCGTGGACCTCCTCGACGCACAGCCCGAAGCGGGTCTCGTCGGCCTGCACCACCACGATGGTGAGCCCGTCCGGGTCGGCCTTCTCGCCGCCGAGCGCCTCGGAGAGAGACACCAGCGGGAGCAGCCGACCGCGCAGCCGCAGGACGGGGGCGCCGGCGAGCGTCTCGACGTTCTCGCGCAGGTCCTGCCCCTCGAGGCGGACCAGCTCGACCAGGTTGGCCTGCGGGATCGCGTAGCGCTCACCCTGCTGCCCGACGACCAGCGCCGGGATGATGGCCAGCGTCAGCGGGATGCGGATCCGCATCGTCGTACCGCACCCGACGGTGCTGGTGAGGTCGACGCTGCCGCCGATCCGCTCGATCGAGGTCCGCACCACGTCCATCCCCACGCCACGACCGGACACGTTGGTGACCTGCTCGGCGGTGGAGAACCCGGGACGGAAGATCAGGTCCAGGACGTCGCGCGGCTCCATCCGGGCCAGCTGCTCGCGGGTGACCACGCCACGGCGCACCGCGACGTCGCCGATGTGGCGGGGGTCGATCCCCTTGCCGTCGTCGGTGATCTCGACGACCACCTGGCCGGACTCGTGGTAGGCACGGGCCGGGGGCGGCTCGATGCCGTGGTCCAGGGAGTTGCGCACCAGGTGGGTCAGGGGCCCCTTGAGGGCCTCGAGCAGCGAGCGGTCCAGCTCGGTGTCGTGGCCGTCCATCTCCAGGTCAACCTCGCGGCCGAGCTGGTGGGCCAGGTCGCGCACGATGCGCGGCATCTTCGACCAGACCTGGCCGATGGGCTGCATGCGCGTGCGCATCACGCTCTCCTGCAGCTCGCTGGCCACGAGGTCCAGGCGCTGGGAGGCGCGGACCAGCTCGACGTCGTCGGCGGCCTCGGTGCGCTGCAGGATCTGGTTGCGCGTCAGCACCAGCTCCCCCACCAGCTGCACCAGCCCGTCGAGCAGGTCCACGTCCACACGCACCGAGGAGTCCACGACGCCCCGGCGGCCCTCCTCCACCTCGGCGGCGGCGGGCACGTCCTCCGGAGCCTGGTCGAGCACCGGGTCGAGCAGCTCCTCCGCGACCGGGTCCGGCTCGTGTGCGGGCGCAGCTGCCGCCGCGGGCGGTGCGTCCTCAACCGAGTCGGTCGCCGTGACGGTTGCCTGCTCACCGCCCTCGACCGCGGCCTGCGCAGGCGGTGCGTCCTGAACCGACTCCAGCTCCGAAACGGTTGCCTGCTCACCGCCCTCGGCGGCCGCCGCCGCCGGCTCCTCGACGTCACCGGCCAGCACCCGCTCGAGCAGGGAGACGACCGACTCGACGTCGACGCCCGGGTCGGCGTCGCCGGCGCCGTGCTCGATCGCCTCGAGCAGCGCGCGGACGGTGTCGACCATGGTCAGCAGCGCGCCGGCGGTGTGGGTGGTCATCACCATCTTGCCGTCGCGCAGGCGAGAGAGGAGGTTCTCCCCCACGTGCGTCAGCGCCTCGAGCCGGTTGAAGGCGAGGAAGCCGCTGGTGCCCTTGATGGTGTGGATGGTCCGGAAGATGCTGGAGAGCAGCTCGCGGGAGTCCGGCGTGCGCTCGAGCTCCACGAGGTCCCGGTCGAGCTGGTCGAGGTTCTCGTGGCTCTCCACGAGGAACTCCGCCACGATCTCGGCGTCGTCGTCCACGGCTCTCCCCCTTCCTGTCGGGCGTGCTGGGCCGGGGGCGGCCGCAGCGGGGTCGACCTCCCCCATCGGCGCACCACCCGCGAAGGTGAGAGCGCCGCCACGTTCTCCCGCATTTCGGACCACTGGTCTGGTCGATGGTCCAGACCGGGGCATCCCGCCCGGGTGGCGACCGGCTCCGGACACACCGCGACCCCCGTCCTCGACGGAGGACGGGGGTCGCGGTGACCAGGGAGGGGTGGTCCTGGCCCGGGGGGGAATCGGTCAGATGGCCACGTCGACGTACACCGGGTACGCCGCCGCGCCGTGGTCGCGGCTCGCGGCCTCGGCCACGGCCTGCTGACGCAGTGTGTAGTGCAACGTCTCGCTCATCTTCTCGATCAGCGCGTGCTGGCGGCGGTGGATGCCGGCGGCGCGGTCGACCAGCTGCGGGGGGATCGGCCCGATGTCGGTGTCGGGCAGGTCCCACGGGTCGGTGCGGAACTCCAGGCCGCGGGAGAGGTTGCGCTCGCCGCGCAGGACGTCGAGCTCGATGCGGTCCAGGACGATCTCCCAGGCCGTCACGTCCGCCTCGGCCATCACGGCAGGATCTGCCTTCTGGACGTCGAGGAGGTGGAGGGCCGGCGGGTGGGCCGGGGAGTCGGCCGGGGGGTCAGCACGGTGGGCATCCGTCGTGGTGACCAGCGGGCTCATGCGACCTGGCTCGCAGCCAGCGCCGCTTCGCGCCACGTGGCGCACAGGTCCTCGACGAGCTTGAGGCAGCCCTCCGTGGCACCGGCGTCGCGGTTGATGTTGGCCCGCACCAGTTGCAGGTGCAGGAAGTCGTAGATGGAGGCGAGCCCGGGGCCGCCCTCCCAGGCGTCGACGTCGAGGCTGGCGCGCAGCTCGAGGACGATGTCCTGGGCGTGGAGGAGCTGGGTGTGGGCCTCGGCGTGGTCCGCCTGCTGCTGAGCGGCCAGGGCCTTGCGCACGTCGAGCACGAGACGCTCGTAGAGCATCACGAGCAGGCGGGCGGGGCTGGCGGTCGCGACGGATGCATCCATGTATGCGGCGCGGGGATCGTTGTACATGTGGGGTGCCTTCCTTGACTTCCCGTGGGCGTCAGCTGCTGCTCGAGGGGAGCGAGGCGAGCTGACCGGCCAACCAGTTCGACTGGCTGGACATCTGTGAGAGCGCTGTCTCCAGCGCCACGAACTGCCGCTCGAGAGCGGTGCGCCGCAGCGTCAGCCGGCGGTCCCACTCGTCGATGGAGTCCTCCATCCGGTCGATGCCGGACTGCCGACCCGTGATCGCGGCGCTCAGCGTCCCGTCCGTGGAGTCGCTGGCGCCCTTGGCGACCTCGGCCACCCGGGCGGCGAACCCGTCGGCGGCGGTGGTGAACATCTCCGCGGTCCCGGTCGGGTCCGCGGCGTAGGCCGCCTTGAAGGCGGACTCGTCGAAGTCCAGGCGGCCGTCGCGGTTCACCTGGATGCCGTACGACGCCAGGCTGGTGCCGCCGTCGGTGCGGATGGTGTCCAGCAGCTGCGAGCGCAGCTGGCGGGCGCCGCCGTCCCCGGCGTTGAGCGAGTCGACGAGGTCCTTGACCTTGGCGGTCATGCCCGCGACGTCGCGGGAGACCGACACCGAGGAGACGGTGCCGACCGTGGCCTGTGCACCGAGGGTGATGGTGACGCCGGGGACGACCTCGGAGAAGGTGTTGGTGGAGCTGCTGGCGGAGATGCCGGCGCCGAGGTCGATGGAGGCGTCACTGCCCGCGCGGACCGTGGCTCCGCCGAGCAGCGGGCTGCCGTCCTGGGCCGTGAGGTCGAAGTCGCTGGCGGTGCCGGTGGCCTTGGACTCCACCAGCAGGCGGTACTGCCCGTCGGCGACCTTGACGACGGTGGCGCTCAGGCCGGTGTCGTTGGCCGGGTCGTTGATGGCGGTGACCAGGCCCTGGAGGGTGCCGTCGCCGGTCTCGACCTCGACCGGGGAGCCGTCGAAGCGGTCCAGCCGGACCAGGGTCGAGGCGCCGGTGACGACATCGGAGAGACCGGCCGCGTCGGCGTACCCGAGCTGGTGGGTCTTGGCGACCGAGGTGACCGTGACGGTCAGGTTGCGCGGGGAGGCGGAGCTGGTGGTGCTCACGCCGACACCGGCGGCCGAGCTCGAGGACGTCAGGGGCGTCCACGCGGTGTCCTTCGCGAGCGCCTCGGCCTTGGTGGCCAGCGTCGCGGTGGTCTTGTTGAGCGCCTGGAGGCTGGAGAGGACCAGCTTCTCGGAGGAGACCCGGGACTTGAGGCGGTTCTGGGGCGCGGCCTCCAGCTGCATGAGCTGGTCGATGATGGTCGCGGTGTCCATGCCGCTGGCCAGTCCGCTGATGCTTGCTGCCATTCGAGGTCGCCTCCTCTCGCGCTCCCTGGTGCTGCTGGTGGTGCTCGGTCCTGCTGGTGGGTGTCAGTGACGCCCGGTCCCGGGACCGGGGCTGCGACGGGATCGCCGTCGGGCCCCGGTCACCGGGACGTGGTGGATCAGCGCAGCAGCGACAGGACGCTCTGCGGGGCCTGGTTGGCCTGCGCGAGCATCGCGGTGCCGGCCTGGGAGAGGATCTGCGACCGGGTGAAGGCCATCATCTCCTGGGCCATGTCGGTGTCGCGGATCCGGCTCTCGCTGGCGGAGAGGTTCTCGGCGGTCACGTTCAGGTTGTTGATCGTGTGCTCGAACCGGTTCTGCAGGGCACCGAGGTTGGCGCGAGCGGTCGACACGTTGCCGATGGCGGTGTCAAGAGCAGTGATGGCGGAGGTGGCGTCCGCCTGGTTCGACAGGTCGATGCTGTCAACCCCGAGACCCGCCGCGTTGAAGCCGCCCAGGGATCCGTCAGCGGAAGCACCCAGCACGGCACCGGCGCCGTCAGTCACCGCGATGTCCGTGGTGACGCCGGACTGCTTCGAGGTGATGACGAGCTCACCGTCGTCGCCCTGCTCCGCCAGGAAGTTCGCAGCGAAGCCCGCGTCCGCGTTGAGGGTGTTGACCGCGCTCAGCGTGCCGGTGGCAGCCGAGAGGTCGACGTCCACGGAGACGCCGCCCTGGCTGATGTTCCAGTCTGCGGTGGTGAAGTCGGCGCCGCTAACGGCGGCACCCGTGGTGGTGTGGACCTCGCCACCGCTGGCACCGGCGCCCGAGGAGATGCTGACGCTGATGGTGTCGTTGGCGGCGTAGCCGACCTGGAACTCCTTGCCGGTGAACGAGCCGTCGAGGAGCTTGACGTTGTTGAAGGTGGTCTTATCCGCGATGCGGGTCAGCTCCTCCTTCAGCGCCGTGGCCTCGGCGTTGATGGCAGCGCGCGAGTCGGAGTCGTTGGAGTCGTTGGCCGACTGCACCGCCAGGTCGCGCATGCGCTGGAGGATCGAGTGCGTCTCGGTGAGCGCACCCTCAGCGGTCTGCACGACCGAGACACCGTCCTGGGTGTTGCGGACCGCGACCTTGAGGCCACCGATCTGCGAGCGCAGACCCTCGGAGATGGCGAGGCCGGCCGCGTCGTCGGCGGCACGGTTGATGCGGAAACCGCTGGAGAGCTTCTCCAGCGACTTGCTCATCTGGCCCTGCGTGACCGACAGGTTGCGGTAGCTGTTGACCGCGTCGATGTTCTGGTTGATGCGAAGACTCATGATGAATCCCTTCCTGGATGGTGAGTCGGGCGGCCCGTCCATGGGCCTCGAGAAGCACATCGGCCCCGTCTCGGACCGCTTGAGGAAAAAACTCGAGCAGTTCTCGACGGGGCCGACGGGCGGCGGGTCGCCTGGTCCCTAGGCGGTGCCGGCCTGTGGGATCCGGGCGGTGACCCTGCCGGAGGCGTGGCGGGCGGCCACGGCCTCGAAGTAGGCGTTGCGACGCTGGGCGGCGCAGCCGTCCGGGCGTGCGTGCGGCGGGACGAGACTGGGGTCGAGAGCGCTGTTGAGGGCGTCGCGCAGCAGGACCAGCGCCTCCGCGCGGATCTGGGAGACCCGCGACTCGGTGACGCCGAGCGTCTCGGCGATCTCGGCCATCGGCCGCTCCGCGAGGAAGTACTCCTGGACCACGATGCGCAGCCGCTCGGGCAGCTCGGCGATCGCGTCGACGAGGTACTCCAGCTTCTCCCGGTGCTCGACGAGCTCGGAGGGCGCCGGTGAGGTGCTGACCAGCATGTCCTCGAAGGAGACCTCCGAGCCCTGCAGCGACAGCACGTTGGCGCGGGCGACGTCACCGTCATTGGACTCCACCTCGGCGACCGAGAGGCCCAGCGAGGCGGCGACCTCGTGGTTCTCCGGGGCCCGGCCCAGGGTGTTGGCCAGGGCGGTGCGGGCGGCCTCCAGGTCGCGGCCGCGGCGGCGGACCGAGCGCGAGGCCCAGTCGACCTGGCGCAGCTCGTCGAGGATCGCCCCACGGATGCGGCTGGCGGCGTACCGGGTGAACGGCACCCCCCGACCGGGCTCGTAGGCACGAGCGGCCTTGACCAGCGCGGTCAGGCCGGCGGACTGCAGGTCGTCACGGCTGACGTGCGCCGGGACCCGGGTCATCGTCTCCCTGACGATGTGGGACACCAGCGTCATGTGCTCGACCACCAGCGCCTCGCGCTGCGGGTCCTGGGCATCGTCGACCGGTGTCGCCGCCCCCGATGAAGCGGTGTTCGTGTCGCACGCGTCGTTGGTCACGCGAGCCTCCCTCAGTGCTCCCAACCGCTGGCCCTCCCTGACCAACGGGGTGTGTCTCGGACCTCCCAGACCGGGACACATGTCACAGGTTGCGCCGCTTTACCGATCGGCGACAGGGTTTTGGACCGGACTGGCCCGAAGGGGCTAGACCAGCCGTCCGAGAGACCACCTCACGCGTTCCTCACATGCCGGTCCCGATCCCGCCTGCAAGCCGTGAATATCGGGCCTGGGTCCTGCATCCCCTCCGGACACGCCCTCCGGAAGTCCTCAAGTCCCTTGACCGGGAGCCGACTGGAGCCTCGGCAGCGTGTGCCGTCCCAGGAGGCCCCACGGGGGGAGTCTCCGTCGAGCAGAGTCGGAGCCCACCATGGAGAAGCTGTGCCTCGTCCTGTGGCGCGAGCGTGAGCTGCTCGACACCCTCCACTACCGGCTCGAGGTGGAGCAGCTGGTGCTGGCCAGCAACCGCACCGAGCACCTGATGCGGGCCGCCCGTGACGTCGAGGCCGTGCTGGAGACGCTGCGCGAGACCGAGGTCCTGCGCGCCACCGCCGCCGACGCCGCGGCCGCCGAGATCGGCTGCCCGCCCAACCCGTCGCTGCGCCAGCTCGCCGACGCGGCACCGGAGCCGTGGTCGACGATCCTGCACGAGCACCGGGAGGCCTTCGCCTCCTCCACGCGCCAAATCACCGCCCTCGCCGACTCCAACCGCGACCTGCTCACCCAGGGCTACCGCCAGGCCCGGGAGGCGCTGGCCGACCTCGGCGACTCCACCGACGGCTACTCCCCCGACGGCAGCGCCGTGGGCGGTACGCCGGTCGCCCGACTCTTCGACAGCGCGCTCTGACCCATGTCCGGCACCCTGTCCTCCCTCAACACCGCACTCAGTGCGCTGAGGTACAACCGCGTCGCGATGGACGTGGCGAGCCACAACATCGCCAATGTCGCGACCGAGGGCTACAACCGCCGCCGCGTGGACGGCGAGTCGATGGGTGCCCCGGTCGTCCCCGCCCGCTGGTCGACCTACGAGGGTGCCGGCTCCGGCGTGCGCACCTCCTCCATCGTCCGCATGAACGACGCGCTGCTCGACAACCGGGCTCGCACGGAGCACTCCTCGCTCTCCTACCTCCAGCTGCGGGCCACCGCGCTGGCCCGGATGGAGAGCGGGGTGGGTGAGCCCGGTGACTCCGGCGTCTCCGCCGCGATGGCCGACTTCCGCAGCTCCTGGCAGGACCTCGCCAACGACCCCGGCGGCACCGCCGCCCGCGGCCAGGTGCTGGCCCGGGCCGAGTCCCTCGCCGGGGCGCTCGCCGCACAGGCCGCCAACGTCTCCGCCGAGATGACCACGCAGCGCCTCACGCTGCAGGGCTCGGTCGCCGAGGTCGACACCGTGGCCACGGAGCTCGCCGCCACCAACCGGGCCATCGCCACCGCGGCGCTCGACGGCGTGGACGTCTCCGACCTCGCCGACACCCGCGACGTGCTCGGCCTCAGGCTGGCCGAGCTCACCGGCGGCGTCGGGCTCCTGCAGCCCGACGGCACGATGACCGTGAGCGTCGCCGGCGTCTCCCTGGTGTCGGGCTCCACCGCCGGCACCCTGCGGATCGCGACGGGCGTCACGGCCTCCGGCGGCCCGGACGGCTCCCCCGTCACCTTCGCGATCGACCACGGCGCGACCAGCACGACGCTCACCGCTGACGTGCGCGGCGAGGTCGGGGCCTCGGCCGACCTCCTCAACACCACCCTGCCGGCGTACGCCGCCGGGCTGGGCGCGGTCGCGCGCGACCTGGCCGACAGCGTCAACGCCGTCCACGCCGCGGGCTACGACCTCGACGGCACGACGGGCACCGCCTTCTTCTCCTACGACCCCGCGGACCCGGCCGCCACGCTGACCGTGGCCGTCACCGCCCGCCAGGTCGCCGCGTCCTCGCTGCCCGGCGGGGTGCTCGACGGCAGCAACGCCGACGTGATCGGCACCGCGGGCACCCCCGAGGGGTCGTACCAGCGGCTGGTCAACGGCTTCGGCACCGAGGTCGCCTCCGCCCAGCGCCTCGTGCGCACCCAGTCGCTGCTCACCACGCAGGTCGACTCCGCGCGCGAGCAGCTCTCGGGGGTCAACCTCGACGAGGAGACCGTCGCGATGCTCACCGCGCAACGCGCCTACGAGGCCGCCGCCCGCGTCATGTCGGTCATGGACAGCGTCCTCGACACCCTCATCAACAGGACAGGAATCGGCTGATGGCGATGATCCGCGTCACCCAGAACATGGTGACGAACAGGTCGCTGACCTCCTTGCAGGCCGGGCTCGACCGCCTGGCCCAGACCCAGGAGAAGCTGTCCACCGGCAAGAACCTCAACCGGCCCTCGGACTCCCCCACCGACGCGACGACGTCGATGAAGATCCGCGTGCAGCTGGCCGAGACCCAGCAGCACGTGCGCAACGCGCAGAACGGCCTGGGGTGGCTCGACGTCACCGACACCACGCTGAGCGGCATGGCCGACAACCTGCGCCGGGTCAGCGAGCTGGCCCTGCAGGGTGCCAACGCCTCCATCACCGGCACCAGCAGCGAGGCGCTGGCCACCGAGGTCGCCCAGATCCGCGAGGGGCTGCTGGCCCAGGCCAACACCACCTACCTCGACCGGCCGATCTTCGGCGGCGTCACGGCCGGGTCCGAGGCCTTCGACGCCAGTGGCGCGTACGTCGGCGCCGACGCCCCGGTGCAGCGCAGCGTCGCCGACGGGGTGAAGGTGCGCATCGACGTCAGCGGCACCACCGTCGTCGGCCCGAACGGCGCCAACCTCTTCGACGACCTGACCGCCCTGGAGAACGCCCTGCGCCTCGGCGACAAGGCCGGCATCCAGGCCGGGATCTCCGCGATCACCGACCGTCAGCGCGCGGTCAGCGACGCCCAGGCCGCGGTCGGTGCGTCGTACAACCGGGTGGACGCCGCGGAGCGCAAGGGCCAGGACGCGCTGGTCACCCTGCGCTCGGCGCTGTCGGAGGTGGAGGACACCGACCTTCCCAAGGCGATGGTCGACCTGCAGATGCACGAGGTGGCCTACCAAGCAGCCCTCGCCTCGACCGCGCGGGTCATGCAGCCGAGCCTCGTGGACCTTCTGCGATGATCGCCACCAGGCCGGCCGAGGGCGCCGGCACCGCAGCCGAGGAGGACCGCACGGGCATGACCACGGACGCCGACCCGACGGTCCCGGACCTGCCGGTCATCGAGCTGGTGCGGCCGCTGCCCGGCTTCCCCACCCACGTGCGCTTCGCCCTGGTCCGCCTCGACGACGACGGCGTGCTGTGCGCGCTGCGCTCGCTCGACGACCCCGACCTGCGCTTCCTCGTGGTCCCGCCGCACGCGTTCTTCCCCGACTACGCGCCGGTCATCGACGACGCCACCGCCGCCGAGCTCGGGGTGACCACCGCGGACGACGTGCTCCTGCTCAGCATCCTCACCGCCGGCGAGAGCCTGGTCTCCACGACCGCCAACCTGCTGGCCCCGCTGCTGGTCAACACCCGCACCCAGCGCGCTCGCCAGGTCGTGCTCGACGACCCCGCGCTGTCCACGACCACGCCGTTGGTGGCCTGATTGACCACCGGCCACCACCACGCCCGGTAGCGTTGCCCCATGCTGGTCCTGAGCCGCCGCGTCGGTGAGAGCGTCGTCATCGGCGACGACATCACCGTGACCGTGCTGGAGGTCCGCGGCGACGTCGTGCGGATCGGCATCGACGCGCCCCGCTCGGTCGCGGTCAACCGCGCCGAGCTCCTGGCGGAGGTCACCAACAGCAACCAGGCGGCCGCGTCCCCCGGTGAGGACGCCGTCGCCAACCTCGCCGAGGCCCTGCGCAAGCGGTCCTGACGGAGGTCGTCGGGCCTCAGCCGATCGCGACGGCCCCGCTGAGCGCAGCCAGCCTCGCCGCGATCGAGCCGAGCGGCAGCACCTCGTGGGCCAGCCCCGCGGTGGCGACGGCACCGGGCATGCCCCACACCACCGAGGTGGCGGCGTCCTGGACGACGACCCGACCGCCCTGGTCGACGACCGTGCGGGCGCCCTCGAGACCGTCCGAGCCCATGCCGGTGAGCACCAGGCAGAGCACGCCGGGGCCGTAGACCTGAGCGGCCGAGCGCAGCAGCGGGTCGGCCGCGGGACGGCAGAAGTTCTCGCGCGGGCCCTGGTCGAGCGTCGCCCGCACCACGCCCGCGGACCGGGAGAGCCGCAGGTGGAAGTCCCCGGGCGCGAGCAGCACCTTCCCACGGCGTACGACGTCGCCGTCCGCGGCCTCGCGCACCTGCAGCGGCGAGACCCGGTCCAGCCGCGTGGCGAACTGGGTCGTGAAGACCGGCGGCATGTGCTGGGTGACCAGGACGGGCAGCGCGAAGGACGAGGGCAGCTCGGCCAGCACGGCCGAGAGGGCGTCGGGCCCGCCGGTCGAGCAGGCGACCACCAGCACCTCGGGGGACGTGGTGACCTTGACCGGGGCGACGGTGCGGGGCGGGGCGGCGGCCACCATGCGCCGGGCCGCGACCAGGGCCTTGACCCGGGGCAGCAGCTCGTCGCGCACGATGTCGAGCGCGTCGGCGAAGGACGTCGCGCCGGTGGGCTTCGCGACGTAGTCGCTCGCCCCGTTGGACAGCGCCTGCAGCGTGGCGCTGGCGCCCTTCTCGGTCAGGGTGCTGAACATGATGACCGGCAGGCGCGGGTGCCGGCTGCTGATCTCCTTCACCGCGCCCAGGCCGTCGAGCCGTGGCATCTCCACGTCGAGGGTCACCACGTCGGGGCGCAGGACGTCGGCCTTCTCGATGGCGTCGAGCCCGTCCACCGCGGTCCCCACGACCTCGATCTCGGGGTCGGAGGCCAGGACGTTGCTGATGAGGCGACGCAGCACGGCCGAGTCGTCGACCACCAGTGCACGGATCACGTGCGTCTGATCGGCCCCGGCCGGCTCGACGTGAGGCATCGGCTCCGACCCGGGACCAAGGTCCCGAGGACGACCGCCCGAGGTCTAGACGGTCTCAGGTGCCCCCGGCCGGGGACGATGGGACCGGCGTGATCTCCCCCACCAGCTTCGCCTACGTGGCGGACCTGCTGCGCCGAGAGACTGCCATGCTCTGTGAACCGGGCAAGGAGTACCTCGTCGAGGCACGGTTGCTCCCGTTGGCCCGCTCCGCCGGCCAGCCGGACGTCGACAGCTACGTCGCGCTCCTGGGCCGTGACCCGTCCGAACGGGCCAAGGCCATCGACGCGTTGACCATCAACGAGACCTCGTGGTTCCGCGACCTCGCCCCCTACCAGGCCTTCACCGAGGCGATGCTGCCGCCGCTGCTCGAGGCACGAGCGCACGTCAAGCACCTCGAGATCTGGTCGGCGGCGTGCTCGAGCGGCCAGGAGGCCTACTCCCTGACCATGCTCCTGAAGGAGAACCTGCCGCCGGGCTGGACGGCCCGCATCCACGCCACCGACGTCTCCACCTCGATGCTGGAGCGGGTCCGGGCCGGCCGCTACTCCCAGGTGGAGATGAACCGCGGCATGCCGGCCCAGCGCCTGGTCACGTGGTTCACCCGGGCCGGGAACGAGTGGGAGGTCTCCCCCGAGCTGCGCTCGATGGTCACCACCCAGCACCTCAACCTCGCGGCGCCGTTCCCGCCGATGCCGGTCTTCGACATCGTCTTCCTGCGCAACGTCCTCATCTACTTCGACGTGGACACCAAGCGCGACATCCTGCGCCGCGTCAGCAGCCGGATCTCCCCCGACGGCTACCTGCTGCTGGGGTCCTCGGAGACGACCCTCGACCTCGACGACGCCTGGACCCGCGAGGCCGCGGGCCGGGTCTGGATGCACCGCCCCCGTGGCGCGTCCCCCACCGATTCGGCCGGGAGCCTCGCCGCCACCACCGCCCGCGCGACCGCGGGCGTCGCCCGGAGCATCGCACCCGCCCTCAGCCAGACAGGAGCCTGACCGTGCACGCCCTGATCATCGACGACTCCAAGACGATGCGCAGCATCCTGCGCCGCATCGTGACCGAGCTCGGCTTCGAGACCACCGAGGCCGGCAACGGCCAGGAGGCGCTCGACGTGCTGGAGGCCGGCCTGGTGCCGGACATCTGCCTCATCGACTGGAACATGCCGCTCATGGACGGCTACACGTTCGTCACCCGGGTCCGGGCCGACGACCGGTGGCGCAACGTGACCCTGATGATGGTCACCACCGAGAGCGAGCACGGCCAGATCGTCCGGGCCCTGGCCGCCGGGGCCCACGAGTACGTCATCAAGCCGTTCACGCCCGACGCGATCATCGAGAAGATGGAGCTCCTCGGGCTCGTCGCCCAGGAGGTACCGGCATGACCGTCACCCTCGAGCCGTCCCTGGGGGACGTGCACGCCGTCGTCGAGGAGGTGTGGTCGAGCTTCCTCGGGGCCGAGGAGCCGATCCTGCCCCTGGCCACGCCGATGCCACCCGGAGGCTGGTCGGCCGCCATCACCGTCAGCGGCGGCTGGGACGCCCAGATCACGGTCAACCTCACCGACGGGGCTGCGCAGGCCGTCACCTCGACCATGCTGATGTGCCCGGTGGAGGACTGCGCCGACGAGGACCTCCGCGACGCCCTCGGCGAGCTGGTCAACATGGTCGGCGGCAACGTGAAGAGCCTGATGGCCGGGTCGGCCGTCCTCTCGCTGCCGCTGGTCGGCCACGGCGACATCTCACCGGGGTCGCACCTGGTCGAGGTCTGCCGTCTCGAGCTGACCTGGCGCGGCGAGCCCGTCGTCGTCACGGTCCACCAGCCCCCCACCGCCGACCCGTCCTGAGCACGGTCCACCGAAGGAGCACCCCGATGAAGATCCTCGTCGTCGACGACAGCCGCGTCATGCGCCAGATCGTCATCCGCACCCTGCGCCAGTCCGGTCACGGCGGCCACGACATCGTCGAGGCCGAGAACGGCCGGGAGGGCCTCGAGGCGGTGCAGCGCGAGGCCCCCGACCTCGTGCTGTCGGACTGGAACATGCCCGAGATGTCGGGCATCGACTTCCTCACGACGCTGCGCGGGTCGGGCGGGACGGTGCCGTTCGGCTTCGTCACCTCCGAGGGCTCGCCGGCGATGCGCGCCCAGGCGGAGGCCGCCGGTGCGGCGTTCCTCATCGCCAAGCCCTTCACCCCCGAGAGCTTCGACGAGGCCCTCGGCGCCGTGCTGGGCGCGCACCCGTGACGCCACCGGTGATGAAGGCACCCGACCGGACCAGCCCGGTCCACCTGCCGGAGCCCAAGGAGGTCCGCGACCTCCTCGGTGACCTGCTGGACCGCGACGTCACGCTCGAGCCGGGTCCCCCGTTCGCCGTGAACGGGCACTACCCGGCCAGCGTGGCGCAGTTCGTCGACGACTCGCTGGTGGTGCGCGCCGTGGTCGCCTTCGACCTGCCGCTCTCCGCCCACGCCGGCGCGGCGCTCGCCCTGGTCCCCGCCAGCGGGTCCGAGCAGGCGATCGAGGACGGCGCCCTGCCCGACATCCTCGGGGAGGGTCTCCAGGAGGTCTTCAACGTCTTCTCCTCGGTCTTCAACGTCGGGGAGTCCGCACACCTCAAGCTCTACTCCGCGCACACCTCGGGCCAGGACGTGCCCGCCGACGCGCGCATCCGCACCCAGGTCCTCGGCCGCAGGGCCGACTTCCACGTGGACGTCGCGGGCTACGGCTCCGGTCGGGTGGCCGTGGTCCTGACCTGACCCACCGGTCAGGTCGGGCACGCGCCCGCGACTCCACCACGCGACCCCCCGGTCCCCCGCGGACCGGGGGGTCCTGCGCGTCCGGAGGGGCCGCAGCAGCACCGGTGCAGACGTTTGCGGGAAACGTCTCAGGTGCTCGCGACGTACGCCGATCAACCTCCTCGAGCAGGGAGTGCTCACCCCTTTCCGCCGACGGACCGGCAGCCACCTCAGAGAAGTCTCGAGGAGTAGTCGTGTCCGTTCCGTCGTACGCGGTGTCCGACTCGGTGTCGGCCGTCCTGAGCTACGCGCTCGACGGCCTGTCGCTGCGTCAGAACACCATCGCCGACAACCTGGCCAACCTCGACACCCCCGGCTTCCGCGCGACGGCTGTCGACTTCGAGTCCGTGCTGCGCTCCGCGATCGGCAGCAACGCCCCCGCCGGCGACGCCGCGATGGCGCGACAGCTCGGTGGTGCCGCCCCGCTGATGGAGGACGCCAACACCCCGGTCGGGGAGAACGGCAACAACGTCGACCTGCGCAAGGAGTCGCTGGCCGCGATGCAGTCGCAGTTCATGTACCAGATGGTCGCGCGGGCCGTGACGGACCGCTTCGACCTCGTCAAGACCGTCGCCGGGGCGATGTGATGAGCGCCTTCGAGTCCCTGCGGATCGCGGGGTCCGGGCTGGGCATGCACCAGACCTGGCTGGACGCGCTCTCGCACAACATCGCCAACATCGGCACCGTCCGCTCCACCGCCGAGGACGCCTTCCAGGCCCAGCTGGTCGTCGCGGAGTCCCGCGAGGACGGCGGCGTGCGGGTCCGGGAGATCGCGCTGAGCTCGGCCGAGGGCCGGATGACCTACCAGCCCGACCACCCGCTGGCCGACGAGGCCGGCTACGTCCGCCTCCCCGACACCGAGATGTCGGACCAGATGGCCGAGCTGATCATGGCCCAGCGCGGCTTCCAGGCCTCGGCGCAGGTGACCAAGTTCGCCCAGGACACCTACCAGACCGCGATCGGGATCGGTCAGCGATGAGCATCGGCGGCATCGAGGGCATCCCGGGCGTCGGCGGCTTCACGCCCTTCGCCCCCCCGACGGTCCCCGCGACCCCGTCGGCCCCCGCAGTCGGCGACGCGCCCTCGGTCGGCGGCGTCGGCAGGGCGGGCGGCCCCGACTTCGGCGAGCTGGTGCTCGACGGGCTCGACCGACTCGACGGCGTGCAGCGCACCGCCGACCAGCTGTCGGTGCAGGCCGCCACCGGTGAGCTGCAGAACATCCACGACTACACGATCGCCGCGACCCAGGCCGCGGTCACCACCCAGGTCACCGTCGCCGTCCGCAACAAGGCGGTCGAGGCGTTCACCGAGATCATGCGGATGCAGGTCTGATGCGCGAGATGCTCCAGCGGTCGATGAACCGCCACACGACGACCTTCCGGCAGTTCACCCCCGGCCAGAAGGTCGTGGCCGTGATCGGCACCGCCGCGCTGCTGCTGGGCGGCTTCATGGTCTTCCGGTGGGCCAGCGCACCGGCGTACGCCCCGCTGTTCTCCAACCTCGCGCCCTCCGACGCCTCGTCGGTCATCGACGAGCTCGAGACCCAGGGCGTCAGCTACGAGCTCGCCGACGGCGGCGCCACGATCATGGTGCCCCGCGACGCCGTGCACTCCACCCGCATCGCGCTGTCCGGGGAGGGCCTGCCGACCAGCACCGACGGCGGCTACGGGATCCTCGACAACCAGGGGATCTCCACCTCGGAGTTCAAGGAGCAGACCGACTTCAAGCGGGCCATGGAGGGCGAGCTCGCCGCCACGGTCAAGGCGATCGACGGCGTGAACGGCGCCGTCGTGCACCTCGCGATCCCCCAGAAGGACGTCTTCACCGACGAGCAGCAGCCGCCGACGGCGTCGGTGCTCGTGCAGACCAACCCGGGCCGCACGCTCACCCCCGAGCAGGTCCAGGCCGTCGTGCACCTCGTCGCCTCCAGCATCGACGGGCTCGACCCCGACCAGGTGACCGTCGCCGACTCCACCGGCCGGGTCCTGTCCAGCCCGGGAGGGACGACGTCGGGGGCCGCCACGGAGCGCACCCAGCAGACCGAGGCCTACCAGGACAAGCTGCGCGCGCGGCTGCAGGCGATGCTCGACCGCGTCGTCGGACCGGGGAACTCCACCGTGTCGGCGACCGTCGAGCTCGACTGGGACAAGGCCGTCACCGAGAGCACCGACTACCGTGCCGACGAGGAGATCCCGGCGCTCACCGAGTCGCTGTCCAGCGAGACCTACTCCGGCGCGGGCGCCGCGGACGGCGTGGGCGGGGTCGTCGGCGTCGACGACCAGACCGACACCACGGCCGGCGCCGAGGGCGACAGCTCCTACAACAACTCCTCCAGCTCGCGGACCAACGGCGTCGACACCGTCGTCGAGACCCGGGAGACCACCCCCGGCGCGGTCAAGCAGATCAACGTCGGCGTGGTGCTGGACACCGCCACCACCCAGGGCGTCTCCGCCACCGACGTGCGGACGCTGGTCGCCGACGCGATCGGCATCAACGGCCGTCGCGGCGACACCATCCGCGTGGTCCAGATGCCCTTCGACCGCACCGGCGAGGAGGCCGCCGCCGCCGAGCTCGAGGCCGCCGCAGCCGCCGAGGCCGCCACCGCCCGCAACGACCTGATCGAGAAGGGCGCGCTGGGCGGCGCAGTCCTCCTGGTCCTGCTGCTGGCACTGGTCACCGGCCGACGCCGCAGCAAGAAGCGCGAGCAGGCCACGACGTACGTCGTCGAGCAGCTGCGCCAGGAGCGCCAGGCCCTCGAGGCGCCGGCCGCGATGGCGCTGGCCGAGGCCGAGCAGGTCGAGGAGCACAACGTGCGTGAGGAGCTCAGCGCCCTCATCGAGCGGCAGCCCGAGGACGTCGCGACCCTGCTGCGCGGCTGGCTGGTGGAGCGCTGATGAGCACCATGACCAAGAGCCCCATCCAGGCCATGGGCGCCCGCAAGGCGGCCGTGCTGCTGGTGCAGCTGGGCAAGTCGCAGGCCGCGAAGGTGCTGAGCATGCTCGACGAGCACGAGGTCGAGGCGATCACCGCCGAGATCGCGATGCTCGACTCGGTGAGCGTCTCGGAGTCCGAGGCCGTAGCCACGGAGTTCCGCGACCTGATGGTGGCGCGGGAGCACATGGCCCGTGGCGGTCTCGGCTTCGCCCAGGCATTGCTCGAGCAGTCGCTGGGTCCCGAGCGCGCCGCCGAGATCATCGAGCGCCTGCACGCCGCGGCGGTGCAGATGCCCTTCCAGTTCCTGCACCAGGCCGACCCCGCGCAGCTGCGCTCCTTCATCGTCGAGGAGCACCCGCAGGTGATCGCGCTGGTGCTGGCGCACATGACGCCGGACAAGGCCTCGTTGCTGCTCTCGGGTCTGCCGCCGGAGCAGCAGGCGCAGGTCGCGCACCGCATCGCGGTGATGGACCGGACCTCGCCCGACATCGTCAAGGCCGTCGAGAGCACGCTGGAGCGCAAGCTCTCCTCGATGCTGCAGCCCTCGGACATGTCGCGTGTGGGCGGCCTGGACCAGATGGTCAACATCATCAACTGCTCCGACCGCTCCACCGAGCGCCAGATCGTCGAGGGCCTCGAGGCGCTCGACCCGAGCCTGGCCGACGAGGTGAAGAGCCGGATGTTCATGTTCGAGGACATCACCGGCCTCGACGACCGCTCCATCCAGCAGGTGCTGCGCCAGGTCGAGGTCTCCTCGCTGGCGCTCGCGCTCAAGGGCGTCTCGACCGCGGTGCGGGAGAAGATCACCCGCAACCTGTCCAGCCGTGCCGCCGAGGGCCTCGTGGAGGAGATCGACCTCCTCGGCCCGGTGCGTCTCTCGCAGGTCGAGGAGGCCCAGCAGGCCATCATCCGCACGATCCGCCAGCTCGAGGAGCGCGGCGAGATCATGATCCGACGCGGAGGCGACGTTGAGTTCGTCGAGTGACGTCATGACCTCGGACACCGCAGCCGGGACCGCGCCGTCCCCGGACCGTCGGGTCCTGCGCGGTGAGCTCGCGCAGGCCGTGGGCCCGCTGAGCACCCCGCAGCTGCGCACCGGGGCGTGGACCCGCTTCGGCGGCGAGCGCACCCTCGGCGACCCGGTCACCGAGGACGTGCTGTCCGCGCTCGCCGAGACCACCCGGACCGCGGCGCGTGCCCAGGGGTACGCCACCGGCTGGGCCGAGGGCCGTCGCGAGGCCGCCGCCGAGGCGGCCGCGAACCGCGCGGAGCTGGAGGCCCTGACCCGCGAGGCCGAGGCCCGCCGACAGGCCGAGCACGAGCAGGCGCTGGCCGCGCTGCAGCGCGCGGTGACCGTGCGACTGGCGCCGCACGTCGCCAGCCACCCCGACGTGGCCGCGCTGTCCGCGCAGGGCATCACCGTCGTCGCCGACGCCGGGCTGGAGCCGCACGACGCGCTCCTCGAGACCACCGCCGAGGCGGTCGACCTGCGCATCTCGACCGCCCTGGCCCGGGTGCGGGAGGCGCTGTCGTGACCGCGATGTCGATCCCCGCCCCGACGCCCGCCGGGGCGAGCGCCGCCCTGACCGCGAACCGCTCCCGCGCGCTGGCCGCGATCCGTCCGCTCGGCCTGGGCCGGGTCTCGGAGATGGTCGGCCTCCACCTGAGGGTCACCGGCCTGCGCGCCGCCGTCGGCGACCTGCTCGAGGTGCAGTCCACACCACCGGTGCTCGTCGAGGTCGCCGCCTCCAGCACCGAGGGTCTGGTCTGCCTGCCGCTGGGCCGGCTCACCGGCATCCAGGTCGGCGCCTACGTCCGCCACACCGGCGGCCCGCTGCAGATCCGGGTCGGCGACGCCCTGCGCGGCCGGGTGCTCGACGGCCTCGGCCGCCCCATCGACGGCGGCCCGCACCTCGGCGCCATCCCCGGCATGAAGCTCGTCGACGTCGACGGCAGCGCGCCCGACGCGCTGGCCCGCCCGACCATCACCCGTCAGCTCGGCCTCGGTGTGCGGGCACTGGACTCGCTCGTGCCCTGCGGCCGCGGCCAGCGCATCGGCATCATGGCCGGCTCGGGCGTCGGCAAGTCGAGCCTGCTGTCGATGATCGCCCGCGGCACCGACGCCGAGGTCTCGGTCATCGCCCTGGTCGGCGAGCGCGGCCGTGAGGTCCGCGAGTTCATCGAGAACGACCTCGGGCCCGAGGGCCTGGCGCGGTCGGTCCTGGTGGTCGCGACCTCCGACGCCCCGCCGGTGGAGCGGCTGCGCTCGGCCTTCGTGGCCACCCGGATCGCGGAGTCCTTCCGCGACGCCGGACGCGACGTGGTGCTGATGATGGACTCGCTGACCCGCGTGGCGATGGCCCAGCGCGAGATCGGTCTGTCGGCGGGCGAGCCGCCGGCCACCCGCGGCTACCCGCCCAGCGTCTTCAACCTGATGCCGATCCTCGACGGTCACGTCGTCCTCACCCGACGCCTCGCCACCGCCGGGCACTTCCCCAGCATCGACGTGCTCGAGTCGATCTCCCGCGTCACCAGCGCCGTGACCGCTCCCGAGCAGCGCGGCGACGCCGTCGCCCTGCGACGCATGCTGGCCGCGCACCGCGACGTCAAGGAGCTCGTCGAGATCGGCGCGTACGTCGCCGGCACCGACCCCGAGGCCGACGCCGCCATCGCCCGGATGCCGCAGATCGAGGCGTTCCTGCGTCAGTCGATGGACGAGCAGACCCCGACCGCCGACACCTGGGCGGCGCTGCACCAGCTGGTGGCCCGATGAGCCGCCGACCGCACCCCGCCGACCGCGGGCTCGGAGCCGTGGCCCGGGTGCGGGACCGCGACGTCCACGACGAGCCGATCCCCTACCTCGGGGGGCTGGCCATGCTCGGCGGCCTGGTCGCCGCCTACCTCGTGGCGCGCGAGCTGCCGTTCCTCTCGACGGGGGCGGGGGACTTCGTCTTCCGCGACGCCGGGGTGGTCATCGGCGCCGGCGCCCTGATCTGCGCCGTGGGCGTGCTCGACGACCTCTTCGAGCTCGATGCCCTCACCAAGCTGGGCGGCCAGCTGCTGGCCGCCGGCTTCCTGGTGGCCTTCGGCGTGCAGTTCTACTTCTTCACCGTGCCCGGGGGAGAGGTCTTCTCCCTGGACGCAGCGCAGGGGGCGCTGCTCACGGGCTTCCTGGTCATCGCCACCGTCAACGCCGTGAACTTCGTCGACGGCCTGGACGGCCTGGCCGCCGGCGTGGTCGGCATCGGGGCCCTGGCCTTCTTCCTCTACTGCTACCAGCTGACCTCGATCAACGACACCTCGCGCGCGACGACCGCAGCGCTGCTGACGGTGGCGCTCGCCGGTGCCTGCGCCGGGTTCCTGCCCCACAACATCAACCCGGCTCGGCTCTTCATGGGCGACTCCGGGTCGATGCTCATCGGTCTGGTGCTCTCGGCCGGGGCGGTCACGCTCACGGGCCAGTTCAACGAGGTCGACCTCTCCCAGGGCAGTGGGTCGGGCGGGGACGCCAGCCTCGTGCTGCTCCTGCCGATCCTGCTGCCGGTCGCCATCCTGGTCGTCCCGCTGCTCGACCTGGTGCTCGCCGTCGTGCGCCGGACCCGCGCCGGCCGCTCACCGTTCGCCCCCGACAAGCAGCACCTGCACCACCGCCTGCTGGAGATCGGGCACTCCCAGCGCCGGGCCGTGCTCATCATGTGGCTGTGGGCGGCCCTGGTGGCCTTCGGCACCGTCCTGGTCAGCCTCTACTCCGGCCCCGTGGTGGTCGGGGGCGTGGTCGCCGCGACCGTGCTGACCGTGGCCCTGACCTTCCTCCTGCCGCGGCTGCACCGCCCCGGCGTCGAGGCTTGAACGATCCACTTGCCAGGCGCCCACGGCGCTTGTGATAGTTTTCACGAGCGCCTCGAGGGGAGGTCCCACCGCCTCCTCGTTACGCCGTACTTTCCCCCCGACACCGACAGAACGGCCGCCGAC
>LULQ01000196.1_pt1 | contig 37971 bp, 34 predicted proteins | sample 728091 | NCBI WGS metagenome assembly LULQ01 (sample SAMN03860285, study PRJNA289734) | marine metagenome | biome: seawater column; feature: ocean; material: water; isolation source: Red Sea water column Station 149 - depth 10m | place: Saudi Arabia: Red Sea | collected 2011-10-15 | depth 10 m
CCCGCCGACGTACGGGCTGGACCTGGACGAGGTGCTCGCCTGCGCGCGGCGCCGGGTCGAGGGGTGACGTCCGCGGTCGGACGAGTCGACCGATGACCCGCCGTCAGAGTCGCCCGGCGGTCCGGCCCGGGGTGGTTTGCCGTGCCCTTCCGCGGGAGAGCATCTGCGGTTGAGCGGGCCGGGACCGGCTCCGGGCAGGGAGGCTCCCATGACCAGCGAGAGCGCCACACAGGTGGACGCAGCGGACGACACCGGCGACGGGAGTCCCCTCAAGCGGGCGATCGGTCCGCGGCTGCTGCTCTTCTTCGTCGTCGGCGACATCATCGGGGCCGGTGTCTTCGCGATCACCGGTGACGTGGCGGCCCAGGTGGGCGGGGGGGCGTGGCTGCCGTTCCTCGTGGCCTTCGCCGTGGCCGCCCTGACAGCCCTCAGCTACCTCGAGCTGGTGACGCGGCACCCGCAGGCGGCCGGAGCGGCGCTGTTCGTCCACAAGGCCTTCGACATCCACTTCGTCACCTTCCTGGTGGCCTTCGCGGTCGTCTGCTCGGGCATCACCAGCGCCTCGACGTCCTCGGGGCTGGTGGCCTCCAACCTGCTGCTGGGCCTGGACAACCTCCTCGGCGGTGTCCCCACCGGCACCGGCGCCACGCTCGCCGTCGCCCTCGGCTTCATGCTGGTCCTGGCGGCGGTCAACCTGCGCGGGGTCGGCGAGAGCGTGAAGCTCAACGTCGTGCTGACCTCGGTGGTCGTCGTGGCGCTCACCGTGATCATCGCCATCGGTGCGTGGGCCGTCGTCAGCGGCGAGGGCGAGGTCGGCCGCGTGGTGGTCTTCGAGACGCCGGGGGAGAAGTCGGCGTTCCTGGCGATCACCATCGCCACGACCGTCGCGTTCTTCGCGATGGTCGGGTTCGAGGACTCGGTGAACATGGTGGAGGAGGTCAAGGACCCCTCGCGCACCTTCCCGCGGATCCTGCTCACCGGTCTGGCGATCTGCGCCGGTGTCTACGTCCTGGTGGCCCTGGCGGTGGTCGTGGTGATCCCGCCCGGCGACATCGCCGACCCCGCCAACCCCGACGCCGGAATCCTGCTGGACGTCGTGCGGGTCGGTGCTCCAGGGCTGCCGATCGACGACGTCTTCCCCTTCCTCACCATCTGCGCGGTCGGCAACACGGCCCTGATCAACATGCTGATGGCCAGCCGCCTGGTCTACGGGATGGCCAAGCAGGACGTCCTGCCCCGCTCCCTGGCGGCGGTGCTGCCCGGGCGGCGGTCCCCGTGGGCGGCCATCCCGTTCACCACGCTCATGGCCCTCGGGCTCATCACGTTCGTCCGGCTGCGCTCGGAGACCGAGGTGGTCTCCGCGCTGGCCGGCACGACGGGCCTGCTGCTGCTCGCGGTCTTCGCCGTGGTCAACGTCGCCTGCCTGGTGCTGCGTCGTCGCGACCCCGGGGACGCGGACGGCTTCAGCGCGCCGCGCTGGACGCCGTACGTCGGTGCCGTCAGCGCGGCGTTCCTGGTCGGCCCCTGGGCCCGCGTCGCGGAGGACCACGTGCAGTACCGCATCGCCGGGGTCCTGCTGGCCATCGGCGTGGTGCTGTGGGTGCTGACGTGGCTCACCAACCGCGGCATCCGCGCCAAGAAGACCGGGTTCCGCGACCCCGAGGCGCTGCGCGAGTAGACCTCGCGGGGCGCCGGGCCTGTCCACGTCGCGCCGCGGACTCGGAGCCTGGCCGGGGCTCGACGTACCCTGGATCGGTGAGCATCCCGACCCTCGAGAGCCTGCACGCGATCGGCGCCCTCCAGCAGCCGACGTACCCCGACCGCGGGGCGCTCGACGACGCCGTGGCCCGACTGCGCACCATGCCCCCGCTGGTCTTCGCGGGCGAGTGCGACGACCTCACCGACAAGCTGAGGTCACCGCCGACAACGTCCGCAACAAGCTGCGGGTGCTGCTGCAGATGGCCGTCGTCATGACCTACGCCGGCTCGGTGCCCGTCGTGAAGCTGGGCCGGCTGGCCGGGCAGTACGCCAAGCCACGCAGCTCCGACGAGGAGACCCGGGTCGTCGACGGCCAGGAGGTCACCCTCCCGGCCTACCGCGGCGACGTGGTCAACGGCTTCGAGTTCACGCCCGAGGCGCGCATCCCCGACCCCAAGCGGCTGCTCGACGCCTACAACGCCTCCGCCGCGACGCTCAACCTCGTGCGCGCCTTCGTCACCGGCGGCTACGCCGACCTGCGCCAGGTCCACACCTGGAACACCGACTTCGTGAAGACCTCGCCCGCGGGCCAGCGCTACGAGCAGCTGGCCGGCGAGATCGACAAGGCGCTGTCGTTCATGGAGGCCATCGGCGCCGACCCCGAGGAGCTCCGCCGCGTCGACTTCCACTCCAGCCACGAGGCGCTGCTGATGGAGTACGAGCACGCGATGACCCGCGTCGACTCCCGCACCGAGCAGCCCTACAACGTCTCGGGCCACTTCGTCTGGATCGGTGAGCGCACCCGCCAGCTCGACGGCGCCCACGTGGAGTACTTCCGCCACATCCGCAACCCCATCGGGGTCAAGCTCGGCCCCACGGCCACCGCCGACGACGCGCTGGCGCTCGCCGCCCAGCTCAACCCGGAGAACACCCCCGGCCGCCTCACCTTCATCACCCGCTTCGGCGCCGACAAGGTCCGCGAGGGCCTGCCCGGCCTGGTGGAGAAGGTCACCGCCGAGGGCGTCCAGGTGGCCTGGGTCTGCGACCCGATGCACGGCAACACCTTCACCTCCTCCACCGGCTACAAGACCCGTCGCCTCGACGACGTCGTCGGCGAGGTGCAGGGCTTCTTCGACGTCCACCGCAGCCTCGGCACCTGGCCCGGTGGCATCCTGGTCGAGATGACCGGCGACGACGTCACCGAGTGCATCGGCGGCGGCGAGGAGCTCGACGAGCACGGGCTCGCGCACCGCTACGAGTCGGTCGTCGACCCGCGCCTCAACCGCGTGCAGTCCCTCGAGCTGGCCTTCCAGGTGGCCGACATGTTGCGAGCCGTTTCGCCCTGAACGAAGAGAAGGACGAAACGTGCGCGAGCAAGGTTGAGGAGCGTCGACGGAGCGACCGAGCTGGCGAGGTCGGACCGTGACGCGTCTCGAAACACCGGTTGGCCCCCTGGGTAGGGTCGCGCCGTGATCGACCTCCGCTCCGACACGCTGACCCGTCCCACCGAGGCGATGCGCGCCGCGATGGCGCGCGCCGAGGTCGGTGACGACGTCTACGGCGAGGACCCCACGGTCCGTGCGCTCGAGGAGCGCGTCGCGGGGATGTTCGGCCACGAGGCCGCGCTGTTCACCCCCACCGGGTCGCTGGCCAACGTGCTCGCGGTGGGCCTGCTGGTCCCGCCGGGGCAGGAGGTGCTGTGCGAGGCTTCGGCCCACATCGCGCGTGCCGAGCTCGGCGCCCACGGCGCGGTCAGCGGCGTCACCATGCGCACGTGGATCCACGATCGGGGTGGTGTCGACCTCGGCGTCCTGCGCCGGCTGGTCGCCCCCGACATGGGCCCGTTCTTCGTGCGCACCGCCGCGATCTCGCTGGAGAACACCCACAACTTCGCCGGCGGCACCGTCCTGCCGCTCGCGGATCTCAAGGCCGTGCGCGCCCTGGCCGACGAGGCCGGTGTCGCCGTCCACGTCGACGGCGCCCGGCTCTGGAACGCCCACGTCGCGACCGGCACGCCGCTGGAGGAGTACGGCGCCGCGACCGACTCCCTGGCCGTCTGCCTCTCCAAGGGGCTCGGCGCCCCGGTCGGGTCGCTGGTGGTGGGCTCCGCCGACGCGATGGCCGAGGCCCGGGTGCGCCGCAAGCGCCTCGGCGGCGGCATGCGCCAGGTCGGGATCCTGGCCGCTGCCGGCCTGCACGCCCTGGACCACCACGTCGAGCGCCTCGCCGACGATCACGCCCACGCCCGGCTGCTGGCCGAGGCCTGCGGCACCGACCCGGACACGGTCGACACCAACATCGTGGTCGTCGAGAAGGCCGACGCCGCCGGGTTCGTGGCCCGGGCGAAGGAGGCCGGCGTCCTGGTCGCCACGGTCGGGCCCACCACGGTCCGGCTCGTCACGCACCTCGACGTCAGCCGCGCCGACGCCGAGCGCGCCGCCTCGGTGCTCGCCGGGCTCGATTAGGCCAGGAGCAGGCCTCAGCCGGGGTAGCCCTCCAGGGACACCTCGGAGATCGCGGTCTTGTCGCGTGCCGCCGGCCCGTCGCCGGGCGCGGAGACCTCGACCAGGCGCAGCTCCACGACGGTGACCTCGACCGCCCCGGTGTCCACTCGCTGCAGCCCACGCTCGCCGTCGGAGAGGGTCTGGTCGATCACCGTCCCCCCGTCCAGGACCCACTGGACCGCCAGGACGCGACGGCTGCCGGCGTACAGGTCGAACTCGGTGCCGGAGCCGTCGACCGAGGTCTTCGCGTAGCCGTTGACCAGCCCCAGGCTCGTGAGCGTCACCGGCTCGTCGAAGGTGAAGGTCAGGGTCTCGCCCGTGGCGTCGCCGTCGACCCGCCACGCGGTCTCGGGGTCGCCGTCGAGCATGTTCCCGGCCTCGTACGACGTCGGCTCGCCCGTCGAGATGTCCACGCTGCCCGCGTCGCTGCGCGGAGCCTCCGCGGTCGCGAGGTCGACCAGCGGCTCGGGGTCGCCGGCCGGCACGGGGTCGGGGTCGGCGCTCGAGGTCCCGGTGGGCGTGGCCGACGGGTCGGTCACGCGCTCGCCGGTGAGCCAGCGCCAGCACGACGACGAGCACGAGCAGTGCGGCCACCGCGAGGCCCGCCCAGAGCAGCGCGCTGCGGCGACGGTGCTGGCCGCCGTGGGGTGGCTGGCCGGGGGCGACCGGCGTGGGCGCCGGGGCAGGGGCGGGGGAGCCGGGCTCCTCGGCGTACAGCGGGAACCGCTGCGGCGGGGGCGCCTGGTGCACGGGTGGCGGCTCGGCCACGGGGCCGGCGACGGCGCCGCGCGGGGCACCGCAGTTGGTGCAGAAGCGGCCCACGGAGTCGACGGGGTGCTCGGCGCCGCAGCGCGCGCACGTGCTCGTCATGTCCCTCCCGTCCCGGACCGGGATTGCCGGCAAGCCGCAGCGTAGCCGTGCTCCCCGACGGGCTCATGATTGCGCCCGCTCAGCCCTCGCGCACCCGCTCCGAGGCGTCGCGACGACCCAGCGCCGCGGGCAGCCTGCGCACCGCGGAGGCCAGCTCGCGCAGCTCGCTGCCGAGCAGCGCCTGGGGGCCGTCGCACAGCGCGGACTCGGGGTCGGGGTGGACGTCGACGATGACCCCGTCGGCGCCGACGCCCATCGCGGCGCGGGCCAGCGGGACCACGAGGTCCTTGCGGCCGGCGGCGTGGGAGGGGTCGACGATGACCGGCAGGTGGCTGGTGGCCTGCACGACCGGCACCGCGGAGATGTCGAGGGTGTTGCGGGTGGCGGGCTCGAAGGTGCGGATGCCGCGCTCGCACAGGACGACGTCGAGGTTGCCGCGGCGGGCGATGTACTCGGCCGCCATCAGCCACTCCTCGATGGTGGCCGTCATGCCGCGCTTGAGCAGCACCGGCTTGCCGGCCTCGCCGACGGCCTGCAGCAGCCCGAAGTTGGCCATGTTGCGGGTGCCGACCTGCAGCATGTCCGCGTGCTCGGCGACCACCGCGACGTCGCGGGCGTCGACGACCTCGGTGACGACCGGCATGCCGGTGGCCTCGCGGACACCGGCCAGGATCTCCAGCCCCTTGACCCCGAGGCCCTGGAAGGCGTAGGGGGAGGTGCGCGGCTTGAACGCGCCGCCGCGCAGCAGCGTGGCCCCCGCGGCCTGCGCCATCTGGGCGGCCTCGAGGGTCTGACCGGGGGTCTCGACGGCGCACGGGCCGGCGATGAAGGTGAAGGTCTCCGGGCCGATCGGGACCTGGCGGCCGGTGCCGACCCAGACCGTGGACCGGTCGGGGTGGTGCTGGCGGCTCACGAGCTTGTAGGGGTCGGAGATCCGGTGCACGTCCGCGACGCCGCGCAGGGTGCGCAGGTTGAGGTGGTGGAAGGACTCGATGTCCCCGACCAGGCCGATGATCGTGCGGGTCAGGCCCTTGCTGACGTTGGCCTCGCCACCGACGGCCTCGACGCGTGCGACGACCGCCGCCACGTCCTCCTCCGTGGCGTCGGGGGACATCACGACGACCATGGGCCGAACGTAACCGGGGGGTGGGTGTGACCGGTCACACGACCAGGTGCTGGACCTCGCCCTCGACCTTCCGCCGCGGCGCCAGCTCGACCAGCAGCATCGCGGTCAGCACCATGAGGCCGCCGCCCACCATCCGCAGCGTCGTGGGCTCCCCACCGAGCCACACCGCGAAGGTCGCGGCGAAGACCGGCTCCATCGACATGATGATCGCGCTCCGCGTGGGCGGCAGGTGCGCCTGCGCCCAGGTCTGGGCCAGCATCGCCGCCGCGCCCGCGACCAGCGCCATGTAGACCACCGACGCCCAGTCGGCGCCGGTGCTGGGCAGCACCACCCCGTCGGGGATCGTCGCGATCGAGCACAGCGCCGCGATGACGGTGATCTGCACGATCGACATGCCCAGCGCCTGCCGCGGGTCCGACCAGGCACCCAGCCCCACGATGTGGAGGGCGTAGAGCACCGCCGACATCAGCGTGATGGCCTCGCCGTAGCCCATGGAGACGCCGTCGAGGGTCAGGACGGCCAGCCCACCGGCGGCGATCGCGACGGCGACCCAGGTCAGCCCGCCGATGCGGGTGCGGAGCAGCACCGCTGCGAGGAGCGGGGTCATGACGACGTACATCCCGGTGATGAAGCCGGAGACGCTCGCCGGGGTGTGGGCCAGGCCGGCGGTCTGCAGCACCTGTGCGACGCCGTACACCCCGCCCAGCACCACCGCGTGACGCCGGGACTCGGGACTGAGCCGGGCCACCGCGCGCGGCGCGACGAGCAGCATCGCGGCGGCCGCGACGAGGAACCGCACCGCCAGGAAGTCCAGCGTCGGCACCCGCTCCAGCAGGTCGCGGATGAGGAAGAAGGTCGACCCCCACGAGGCGGTCATCGCCAGCAGCGCCAGCGACGCCAGCAGGGAGGTACGCCGGGTCGTCACCGCCGCATCACTGCAATCCGGCCTGGCGTCGGGCGACGTCGCGCAGCCCCTTGAGGACCTCCACGTCGCCGTCGGCGTCGCGGGAGCCGGGGGTCTCCAGGACGAACGGCACGCCCTCCAGAGCCGGGTGGGCGAAGAGCTCCACGAACGCGTCGGAGCCGATGTGGCCCTTGCCGATCTGCTCGTGCCGGTCCTTCATCGCGCCGCGCACGTCCTTGGAGTCGTTGGCGTGCACGAGGCGCAGCCTGTCGGGGCCGGCGATCTCGCCGATCCGCTCGACGGTGGCCGCAGCGCCACCGGCCTCGTCCAACGGCGCGCCGGCCGCGAACACGTGGCAGGTGTCGAGGCAGATGCCGGCACGCGGGTGGTGGTCCAGCGCCCCGAGGTAGTCGCCGAGGTCCTCCACGCCCGCGCACAGCGAGCGGCCCTGCCCGGCGGTCGGCTCCAGCAGCAGCCAGGGGCCGTCGTCGCCGAGAGCCTCCAGGATGGGCAGCAGCCCCTCGCGGACCTGGGCCAGCGCGGCCGCGTGCCGCTGCGCCGCGCCCTCGGGGTCGGCCTGGGTGTCGACGTAGGACCCGGTGTGCACGACGACGCCCTCGGCGCCGATCTCGGCGGCGCGGCGCAGGTTGTGGGCCACGACGGCGACGCTGTTCTCGTAGGTCTTCGCCGTCGGGGAGCCGAGGTTGACCAGGTACGGCGAGTGGATGAAGGTCCGGATGCCGCGCTCGTGCGCAGCGACCCGGAAGGCCTCGTCCTCGGCCGGCTTGCCGGGGGTCAGCGCCCACCCGCGCGGGTTGCCCACGAAGACCTGCAGCGTCTCGCAGCCCAGCCGCTCGGCATCGGCCAGCGCACCGGCGACCAGGCCCTTGCCGACCAGGACGTGGGTGCCGATCGGGTTGCGGTCGGTGCTCGGATCGGCGCTCGGGGCGGTGCTGGGGTCGGCGCTGGGGGAGGTCACCGGAGCATCCTCACGGCGGACGCCGCCGCCCGTGAAATCTCAGATGAGGGTCAGCGTGATCGTGCTGCCGCGCGGGAGCCGCTCACCGGCGGCGGGGTCCTGGCTGAAGACGTAGCCCAGCCCGAGGTAGCCGCTGGCCTCCCGGGTCTCGACGACGAAGCCGAGCGACTCGAGCTCCTGGCGGGCGGACTCCACGCCCTGCGCGCGCACGCTGGGGACGGTGACCAGGTCGGGCCCCAGGGAGACGACCAGGGCGACGGTCTCGCCGCGGAAAAGGGTGCCGCCCTGGGGGTTCTGGGCGATCACGAAGCCCTCTGGGACGGTGTTGTCGTACTGCTCCTGCGAGCGGTCGACGACCAGCCCCTTGCGCTCCAGCGTCTGCTGGGCGCGGTCGGCGGGCTTGCCGACCCAGTCGCCCACGTTGAGCGGGCGTCGGCCCTTGCTGACCACGACGTCGACGACGCTGTCCGGGCGCAGCTGCTTGCCCTCGGCGGGGTCGTGACGGATCACCAGGCCGGACTCGACCTTCTCGGAGAACTTCTCCTTCACCCGCCCCAGCTTCAGCTGCACCTCCGCCAGTGCCGCGCGGGCGGCATCGGTGGTGAGGCCCTGGAGGTCGGGCACGGGGTACTTCTCCACGCCCAGGGACAGCACCACCGTCACCGTCTCGCCGGGCAGCACCCGCTCGCCGGGCTCGGGGCTGCTGCTCACCACGTGGTTCTTGTCGACGGACTCGCTGTAGACGCCGTCGGCGAGGTCGACCTCGAAGCCGGCCTCCTCCAGCTCCTGGATCGCCGACGCGCGGCTCTGGCCGAGGACGGTCGGCACCGTCTCGTATCGCGCCCAGCCGAACCACCAGGCGCCCAGGCCGACGCCCGAGGCGAGCAGCAGCGCGAGCAGCAGGACCAGCGGGCCCTTCCAGCGGCGGCGTCGACCGGGTTGGCGGGGCGATCGGGAAGCAGGTCGGGACGCGGGTCGGGCAGCCGGCCGGGGCGGACGCGCGGGAGCGGCGGCGCCTGCAGTGGGGCCCGCACCGGCGGTCGGGACGGCCTCGGGGTCGGTCCCGGAGTGCGTGAGACCGGCCAGCTCCTCGGGCTCCCAGACCTCCGGCGAAGTGTCGCCGACGCGGTGCTCCTCCACGGGCGCCGCGGCCGCCACCGGTGCGGGGATCGCCGCGAGGAGGGGGGTGAGGTCCTGGGTCAGCTCCTCGTCGTCGGAGACGCCGGAGGACAGCGCCTGGGAGACACGGTGCAGGTGGTGGAGCAGCACGCTCGCGTCGGCCGGGCGCTGGCTGCGGTCCCGGGCGGTGGCGCGGGCGACCAGCGCGTCGACGTACGACGGGACGCCGGGGGCGCGCAGGGACGGCGCGGGGACGTCCTCGTGGACGTGCTTGTAGGCCACCTGGATCGGGGTCTCGCCCTCGTGCGGCTTGGTGCCGGTGAGCAGCTCGTAGGACATCACGCCGACCGCGTAGACGTCGGCGCGGGCGTCGCTGGTGCCCTCGGCGACCAGCTCGGGGGCGAGGTAGGAGACGGTGCCGATGAGCACCCCGCCGGTCGCGGTGTGCTGGGTGTCGGTGCCGACGGCCTTGGCCAGCCCGAAGTCGGCGACCTTGACCCGGCCGTCGTCGGCGATGAGGACGTTCTCGGGCTTGACGTCGCGGTGCACGATCCCGGCGCGGTGCGCGGCGGCGAGCGCGGAGACGACCGGCTCCAGCAGCGCGAGCGCCCGCGACGGCGACATCGGGCTCTCCTTGGAGATGGTGTCGCGCAGGGTGTGCCCGGTGACCAGCTCCATCGCCAGGAAGACGGTGCCGTCGTCCTCGCCTTGGTCGTAGACCGCCACGACGTTGGGGTGCGACAGCTTGGCCGCGGCGCGCGCCTCGCGCACGAAGCGGGCGGCGAAGTCGGTGCCGTCACCGAGGCCGGGGTGCATGATCTTGACCGCGACGGTGCGGTGCAGGCGCAGGTCGAGGGCCTCGTGGACCGACGCCATGCCGCCACGGGCGATGCGCGGGCCCACGCGGTAGCGGCCGTCGAGGAGCTGGCCCTGCGGCTCCCGGTCTGTCACTGCGGACCCTCCTGCGTTCCGGAGCGTCCATCGTACGGTCGCCGCGTCCGGGCGCCGGGCTGCCCCCGGCCCGGCGTGGCGCCCGCCCGATCCCGTGGCGCCCGCCCGGCCGGGCGTTGCCGGGCAGTGACACCATGGACCCATGAGTGAGACCCGCCTGGCCGACCACGACCTCTCCGCCCTCGTGGAGGACTGGCTGGAGTGGTCCGAGGTCGCCGAGCAGCTCGGCGTGAGCGTCGGCAAGGTGCGCACGATGATCCGCGAGCACCAGCTCGCCGCCGCCGTCCCGTGGGAGCGCGCCGGCCAGCGGGTGCCCGCGCTCTTCATCCAGGACGGCGAGCCGGTCAAGGGGCTGCCGGGCCTGGTGACCCTGATGCACGACAACGGCTACGACGACCGCGAGATCATCGCCTGGGTCTTCCTCGACGCCGACCTGCCCGGCCGGCCGATCGACGCGCTGCGGGAGAACCGCGGCTCGGAGGTCAAGCGCCGGGCCCAGTCGATGGCCTTCTAGGTCCCTCCGAGGTCCTGGCCGTGCTCTACCGACGAGTTCCCGAGAACGTCCAGCCGCCACGGGGCGGCCCGTCCGGTGCGCTCGCGATGGTGCTGGTGCTCGCCGTCGTCATCGGCATCTGGCTGCTCGCCGGGCGCGACCCGGGCTCGCAGACAGGTGACCCGGACCTGCCTCGGATGTCTCCGACGACCTCCAGCCCGACGGGGACCGCGACGCCGTAGGCGTGGGCCGGATCGGGTCGGGTCGGGTCGGGTCGGGTCAGACGCTGCGCTGGGTGGCCGCGGCGGCCAGCTCGCGCAGCACTGCGTCGGCCTCCGGTCGCAGCGCGGCGTCGTCCAGGACCGTCAGTGCCCGCTCGGTCAGCGCCGCGATGACGTCCTCGACCTGCTGCTGCGCCCCGCTGCGGGCGATGATCCCGCGCAGGTCGTCGACCTGGGTCGCCGACAGCGCCCTGCCGAGCGAGCCGTCGAGCCGGGCCGCCTCCTCGTCGGGGGCGGCGTCGAGCGCGAGCGCGACCAGCACGGTGCGCTTGCCCTCGACCAGGTCGTCGCCGGCCGGCTTGCCGGTCTCGCCCGGGTCTCCGAAGACCCCGAGCAGGTCGTCGCGCAGCTGGAACGCCTCGCCCAGCGGCAGCCCGAAGGAGCGCAGCGCGGAGGTGGTCGCCTCGTCGGCACCGGCGAGCGCGGCACCGGTGTGCAGCGGCCGCTCGATGGAGTACTTCGCGGACTTGTAGCGCAGCACCGTCATGGCGGCATCGACGTCGGCACGGCCACGGGCCTGCACCGAGACGTCGAGGAACTGTCCCGCGATCACCTCGGTGCGGGTGCGGTCCAGGACCTCCAGCGCCGGGCCCACCTGCTCCAGCGGCAGCCCGCAGGTGCGCAGCAGTTCGTCGGCCCACGCCAGGAGCAGGTCGCCCAGCAGGATCGCTGCGGCGGCGCCGTACTGCTCGGGGTCGCCGCGCCAGCCCCGCCCGCCGTCGGCGGCACGGTGCTCGGCCTCGAAGCCGCGGTGCGTCGCCGGCCGCCCGCGCCGGGTGTCGGAGGCGTCCATGAGGTCGTCGTGGACCAGGGCGCTCGCGTGCAGCAGCTCCAGGGAGGCGCAGGCACGGGCCAGGGCCTGCTCGTCGGCGGCGGGTGCGACCGCGAGGTGGCCCCACCAGCAGAAGGCTGCCCGGAACCTCTTGCCGCCCGAGACGGCCGCGCGCGCCTCGGCGAGCAGCCGCTCGGCGTCGGGCCCGAGCGGGGCCAGCCGCTGGCCCTGCAGGTCGAGGAAGTCGTCCAGGGCGTCCTGGACGCGCTGGCGGAACTCGGTCGCGTCCCAGGTCACCGGAGCAGCGTACGGGGGTCACCGGTGGGTGGACGTGACCGGCCCGGGTGGGGTGCCGCGACCTAGACTCGTGGCCATGAGCATCGGCCGTGGGCGCTCCCTGAAGGAGCTGATCGAGGCGGGGGAGCGGTCCTTCTCCTTCGAGTTCTTCCCACCCAAGGACGAGGCCGGTGAGGAGCAGCTCTGGGCAGCCGTGCGGGCCCTGGAGCCCTACGACCCGACGTTCGTCTCGGTGACGTACGGCGCCGGTGGCTCGAGCCGCGGCACGACCGTGCGGGTCACGCGGCGCATCGCGCAGGAGACCTCGATGCTCCCGATGGCCCACCTGACCTGTGTGGGCCACACGCGGGCGGAGCTGGAGGAGATCCTCGACGAGTACGCCGCGGCCGGTGTCCACCACGTCATGGCGCTGCGCGGCGACCCCGAGGGTGGCCCGCGCGCGGAGTGGACCCCCACCGAGGGCGGGCTGACCTACGCCAGCGAGCTGGTGGAGATGGTGGCGGCGCGCGAGGACTTCCGCGTCGGGGTCGCGGCGTTCCCCGAGAAGCACCCCAGCTCGCCGTCGCTGGACCACGACGCCGACGTGCTGGTGGCCAAGGCGCGGGCGGGTGCGGAGTTCGCGGTGACGCAGATGTTTTTCCGTGCCGAGGACTACGTCGGCCTCGTCGAGCGGGTCCGTGCGCGTGGGGTCGACCTGCCGATCCTGCCGGGGATCATGCCGATCCTGAACCTCGCCGCGATCCGTCGCCAGGGCGAGCTGATCGGCACCGAGGTGCCCGCCGAGGTCGTGGAGCGCATCGCCGCCCACGACGGCGACCCGGTCTCGATGCGTGCCGAGGGCATCGCGCTGGCCGCCGAGCTGTGCCGCGACCTGCTCGACGCCGGCGCCCCGGGGCTGCACTTCTACACCCTGAACCGGTCCAAGGCGACGCTGGAGATCTTCGAGAAGCTCGACGTCCGGCCCTGACGCCTCGGCCCTGACGCCTTGGTCCGGGCGCGCCCTCGTCGAGGAGGGCGTCAGGCGGGGCGTCAGACGGGGCCGATGCGCTCGGCGACGAGCGCGGCGGAGAGGCCGACGAACGGCAGCCCCGCGCCGGGCGTCGCGTGCGCGCCCGCGGTGTGCAGATGCGGGATCGGGGTGTCCGGCCCGAGGCGTGCGCGGACGGTGCTGCGGCCCTGCCAGAGCACCCCGAGCGGCGAGCTGCCCCACAGCTGGACGAGCTCGCGGGGGCTGCGGTCGACGCGGTGCACCAGCTGTGCGCGGACGTCGATGCGGTGCCGGGCCAGGGCACGCAGCAGGTCCTCGGCGATCTTGCCGCGCCCGTGGATGGTCCAGGCGTGGCGTCCGTCGGGTGCGTGGCCGCCGGTCCGGACCACGAGCAGCGGGTCGCCGTGCAGCACCACCTCGTGCGGCAGGTCGGGCACGTCGCCCTCGAGACCGACGTGGCAGACCACCGGCGGGATCGCGGGCATGGTGCGCTCCACGAGCGGTGCGAGGGAAGGGAGGCCCCGTGGGTCGACGGCGACGACGACCTCGTCGGCGTCGATGTCGCCCTCGTCGGTGCGCACCGCCACGGCGCGGCCCTCGCGCAGGACGACGTCGCGGGCGGGGGTGCCGCGCAGCACCGTGACCCCGCGGGTGGCGAGCCGGGCGCCGAGGACCTCTGTGATGCGTGCCATGCCACCGGGGACGTGCCAGGTGCCGAACCGCTGCTCGAGGTAGGCCACGAGCCCCATCCAGGCGGGGACGTTGCGCGGGTCGTGCCCCTCGGCGAGGAACGGGAAGGTGGCCAGGTCGCGCAGCCGCTCGTCCTTGAGGGTCTTCTTCAACCGCTTGTGCAGCATCTCGCGGGAGTCGAAGCGACGCCGCACGGCGTCGGGGAGGTCGGTGCGCTGCCAAGGGTGCTCGAAGTAGTGCTGGCGCAGCACCTCCCAGTCCTCGGTGAAGGAGTCGACGTGGGCGGCCCAGCGCTCGCCGAGGCCGGGCTCGAGGGCGTCGAGGGCGCGCAGCTGCCCGGCGCGAGAGGTCGGCAGCGCCAGCGTGGTGTCGTCCTCGAAGCGGTGCTCGCGCACCAGGTCGAGCGGCTCGAGGTCCAGCTCGCGCTCGAGGGGACGCCCGGTCTTGCGGAACAGGTCGCGCAGCACCGCCGGCAGCAACGTGTACGACGCTCCCGCGTCCCACGTGAAGCCCTCCTCGCTCACCGAGCCGAGGGCGCCGCCGAGGTCGGGGGAGCGCTCGAGGAGGGTGACCTCGTGGCCGGTCTTGGCCAGCCGGGCGGCGACGGCCATCCCGCCGAAGCCGCCGCCCACGACGACGACGCGGCTCACGCCGACGCGTCCTCGGGCCCCACGTGGACCTCGGTCGCCCCCGTCATGGCCAGCAGCTCGGCGTACGTCGTGGAGAAGACGGCGGCGGGATGGCCGGCCGCGGCCCAGATCTCGTCGAACGTGGCGAGGTGGCGGTCGAGGTACGTCGGCACCGGCGCCGGGTGAGCCAGCGGCGAGACCCCGCCGATCACCTGGCCGGTGTGCTCGCGCACGAAGTCGGGGCTCGCGCGCTTGAGCCTCGGCACCCCGATCCGCGCGGCGGTGGCGGTGACGTCGACCCGGTGTCCCCCGGAGGTGAGCACCAGGACCGGACCCTCGCCGCTGTCGAAGAGCAGGCTGTTGGCGATCGCACCGACCTCGCAGCCCAACGCCTCGGCGGCCAGCGCGGCGGTGTGCACCGAGTCAGGCAGCGTGACGATGCGACCGGTCCCGCCCAGGCGCTCGTGCTCGGCGCGGAAGCGGGCGATGCCCGGGTGCTCGCTCATGCCCGCACCCTAGCCAGCGCCACCGCTGGCCGAGCGAGGAGCGCCGGCCCTCACCGCTGGTCGAGGTGCGAGGAGCGCCAGCCACCCACCGCTGGTCGAGGTGCGAGGAGCGCCAGCGACGAGCCACGAGACCTGGCGACCCCTGGCTGCACGTCGGCTCCCTGTGGGTGCGTCGAGTCCCGAGCCGTAGAGTCTGATGCGTGAGCACCGACCTCGACGACCGCCCTGTGGAGGCGCCTGCGGCCCACCGGATCTCGCTGGCGCTGCTGGGGACCTTCCTGGGCCTCGGCCTGCTCACCGTCGCCCTGGTCGGGCTGCTGCGCGAGCGGATGGTGCTCAACTGGGCCGAGGGCCACCGTGACGCTCGCGAGATCGTGGCGCAGCGCGGCCTGGACTACCTCATGGACGAGCGGCCGATCGCGGTGCCGCAGTTCTTCGCGGTGGCGTCCGTGCTGTTCGTGACCGTCGCGGCGCTGGTGGTGGTCCTCACCATGTTCTACGCCCACGGCCACCACTGGGCTCGTGTCTGCCTCACCGTGCTGCTGGTGATGACCGCCGTGGCCACCGGGTCGGGCATGCGCGTCGACCCGCCGACCACCTTGCTGCTGCTCAGCTACCTCGCGATCGCGCTCATCGTGGCGCTGCTGGTCGCCATGTGGCACCCGAGCACCTCCGAGCACCTGCGCGCCACCCGCTCCCGGGTCGACCACGGCGCGGTCTGAACCCACCGCCGGCTGCTCGCCGGCCGTGCGCGAGCGACCTCTCGGCCGTGCGCGAGCGACCTTTCGGCCGTGCGCGGGCGACCTCTCGGCCGTGCGCGGGCGACCTCTCGGCCTCATCCGGCGCGGTGCTCGACCACCCGGCTGCCGGCACCGCCGGGGACGGTGGTGCCGGCGCCCACGGCATGGGGCACCAGGCCCAGTGACTGCTCGACGACCGCGAGGAACCGGTCGGCGTCGCGCACCAGGTCGTCGGCCTCGCGCTCGGTGACGGCACGCCGCGAGCCGGCCTCGGCGGCGGCGCGCTTGGCCGCCCCGGCGGAGAAGAACGTCGCCCACTCCGCGAGCTCGGGGGCGACCTCGGTCAGCAGCACCCAGGCGTTCTTCTGGCGCCGTCCCCGGGTCGGCTGGGGCCGGGCGCGGGCGGCGAGCAGTGCGGCCGCGGCACGCAGCGCCGCGACGTGGGCGCAGGCGTAGCGGGTCGGGACGTCGCGCGAGGCCGTGGCCTCGGCGAGCGACTCGGCCGCGCGGGCGAGGTAGGAGTGGGTGGTGGCGGGCAGCAGGTACGGGGTCTGCGGGGACATCTGTCTCTCCAGGTCTGGGGTGCTGTCGTCAGGGGGCGGGTCAGTCGGTGCAGCCGACGAGCTGCCAGCGGCCCTCGGCGGTGTCGTGGGTCAGCTCGAGCACCCCGGTGGTCGGGGTGGCGGGCTCGTGGGGCCCCTGTGAGGTCTGCAGCCCCTGGGGCCCGGGGCGGCCGGGGCCGCGGCCGGCCTCCACCCGCCAGACCTCCCGCTCACCGAGCAGCTCCTCGAGCAGGGCGGTCCCCCCGTCGGAGGTGGAGCCGCGGGCTCCAGCCCCGCTCTCCTCGGAGCCGATGACCGCGTGCACGTGGGCGTGCTGCCACCAGGGACCGGTCTCCACCCAGTGCGCGACCACGGCACGCACCTTCCACAGCCGTCCCCGCCACAGCAGCTGGGCCGGGCCCTCGCCGGGGCAGCCGGGGACCGGGCCGCGGCGCACCTCCACGGGCTCGTCGTAGCGTCGCATCCTCACTCACCGTCCTCCTCCCGGGCGCGTCGTCCCGGGCTCCCTCGACCCCTCGTCGATCGAACGGATGTTCGAACATCGACGACGGTACTCCCAACCTCCGACAGTCCGTCAAGGACTTGACCGGCCGCGCTCGGGCGGGGTTACGCTGACGCCTTCTTCGAACACGTGTTCGACGCTTCCGGGTCTACGGAAGAGCGTGCGAGCGGCGGTCGAGGAGCTGTCCGGGGTCGAGCCGAGACGAGACGAAGGAGCGAGCCGTGCGCGACCCGTTCCCCCACCTGCACGTGGCCTCCGGCTACTCCCTGCGCCACGGCGCCTCGCTGCCCCCGCGCCTGGTGGAGCGGGCCGTCGAGCACGGCATGGACCTGCTGGGTCTCACCGACCGCGACGGCACCTACGGCGCGGTGAAGTTCGCCAAGGCCTGCCAGGTCGCCGGCATCTCCCCGGTCCTCGGCGTCGACCTCGCGTACCGCCCGAGCACACCGGGCGCGCCGGGCGACGCCCCGGCGGGGGAGCCCGGCAGCCGCCGTCGTACGCCGGTGCGCGGAGGTGCCTTCCGCGACCCGCGGCTGCCGCGGGTGACCCTCCTCGCGCACGCGGCCGGTCCCGGGGGCGGCCGCGGCGGCTGGGCCGCGGTGTGCCGGATCCTCTCGGCGACCCACCTCGCCGGCGAGCGCGGCACGCCCGTGCTCGACCCGGAGGCCCCCGAGGTCGCCGCGCTGCTGGGCTCCGGCGACGTGGTCGTGCTGCTCGGCCCCGGATCGCTCCTCGGCCCGGCGCTGGAGGGGCGCCGCGACGACCTGGTCCGTGCCGAGCTGGCCCGCTGGCGCGCGCTGGTGCCGACCGGCTGCCTGCAGGTCGAGCTGGTCCACCACCGGCTGCCCGGCTCCGCGGCCCGCGCCGCCCACCTGGCCCGGGTGGCCGCCGAGGCCGGGCTGCCCACGGTGCTGACCAACCAGGTGCGCTACGCCGAGCGCCGCGACGCCGCCACGGCCGACGTGCTCGACGCCTCCCGTCGGCTGGTCGCGCTGGACCGGCGTCACGTCGACCGCACCAACGCCGAGGGACACCTGAAGTCCGGGCCGCAGATGCGCCAGGTGGCCGACGAGGTCGCGCACGCCGCCGGCGGCGGACCCTCCGACGCCGCCCGGCTGCTGGCCCGCACCCGCGCGCTGGCCGAGCGCTGCGCCCTCGACCCCCGCGGCGACCTCGGCCTGGGGGAGGTGCACTTCCCGGAGTTCGAGCTCGCGCGAGGCCCGAGCGTGCTCGGCACTCGCGATGACGGGCGGAGTGCTGACGCGGACACGTTGCTCCGCCTGCGCTGCGAGCAGGCGATCGGCGGCCGCTACGGCAGCAGCGGCCTGGCGGTGGTGTGGAAGCGCCTCGACGACGAGCTCGGGGTGATCCGCGACCTCGGCTACGCGTCGTACTTCCTCACCGTCGGCGACGTCACCGACCTGATCAAGGACCTCGGTGTCCGGGTCGCGGCCCGCGGCTCGGGCGCCGGCAGCCTGGTGACCTACCTGCTCGGCATCTCCGGGGTCGACCCGATCCGCCACCAGCTGCTGATGGAGCGCTTCCTCTCCCCGCTGCGCCAGGCGTTGCCCGACATCGACGTCGACGTGGAGTCCGCGCGCCGCACCGAGGTCTACGAGGCGATCCTCGACCGCTACGGCGGCGAGCGCTGCGTGTGCGTGTCGATGATGGACACCTACCGGGTGCGGCACGCCGTGCGCGACGTCGGTGCCGCGCTGGGCATGCCGCCGTTGGAGACCGACGCGATCGCCAAGGCCTTCCCGCACATCCGCGCGCGCGATGCCCGCACCGCGCTGCGCGAGCTGCCCGAGCTGCGCGCCAGCGGGCTGGGGGAGCAGCGGCTGGACCTGATGTTCCAGCTCGTCGAGCGCCTCGACGGCCTGCCGCGGCACGTGGCGGTGCACCCGTGCGGGGTGCTGCTCTCCGACGCCACGCTGCTGGACCGCACTCCGGTGGAGGCGTCGTTCGCGGGATTCCCGATGAGCCAGTTCGACAAGGACGACGTCGAGGACCTCGGGTTGCTCAAGCTCGACGTGCTCGGCATCCGGATGCAGTCCTCGATGGCCCACGCGGTGAACGAGATCAGGAGGCTCGAGGGCGTCGAGGTCGACCTCGACGACCAGCAGCAGGTGCCCCACGACGACCCCGCGACCTACGAGATGATCTCGACCGCGCGGACGCTGGGGATCTTCCAGATCGAGTCGCCGGGCCAGCGCGAGCTGGTCGGCAAGTCCGGCATCGAGACCTTCGAGGACGTCATCACCGACATCTCGCTGTTCCGCCCCGGGCCGGTCAAGAGCGACATGATCACCCCCTACCTCGAGGTCAAGCAGGGCTGGAAGGCCGCGCGCTACCTCCACGACGACCTGCGCCCGATCCTCGGCCCCACCCGCGGGGTCGTGGTCTTCCACGAGCAGGTCATCGAGATCATCAGCCGCTTCGCCGGCGTCACGTTCGCCGAGGCCGACGAGAAGCGGCGCGCGCTCGGTGACCGCGAGGGCATGGCCGAGACCAAGGTGTGGTTCTTCCCCCGCGCCCTGGGGCGCGGCTACCCCATGCACGTGGTGGAGGAGGTCTGGTCGGTGCTGGAGGCCTTCGCCTCCTTCGGGTTCTGCAAGGCCCACGCGGCCGCCTTCGCAGCGGCAGGGAGTACTCCGTGGAGGTGCTCGACGAGGGCCCCGGGCCCGGTCCCGGGGTGCCGTGGTGGACCGACCAGCAGCCCGAGGGCGCCAGACGCTGGGGCATCCGGCTCGCGCTCTCGGAGGTCAAGGGCATCAGCGAGGCCGAGGTCGACCGGGTCGTCGCGGCCCGGCCCTACCACTCGCTCAGCGACTTCTGGCACCGCGCGCGGGTCTCCCGCCCGGTCGTGGAGCGGCTGGTGCTGGCCGGTGGCTTCGACGCGACCTACGGGCTGGGGGACACCTCCGGCGCCGACGTACGCCGGCGAGGCACCGTCACCCGACGTGACCTGCTCCTGCAGGTGGCCGAGCTCGACCGGCACGGCCGCGCGGTCGAGCGCGCCGCCCGGGGGCGCGGCTACCCCATGCACGTGGTGGAGGAGGTCTGGTCGGTGCTGGAGGCCTTCGCCTCCTTCGGGTTCTGCAAGGCCCACGCGGCCGCCTTCGCCGCGACGGGATCTGGGGCCGCTCCTCGGCCCAGGCCCGCACCGCCCCGCCCCCGGAGCCGGTGGAGTCGGTCCAGCTGGCCCTCGACCTCGGCGACGCGCCCGGCGACGGCGAGCTCTCGGGGCTCCCCGAGATGACCGCGGAGGAGCGGATGCGCGCGGAGTTGGAGATCCTCGGCCTCGACGCCAGTCGGCACGTCGTCGACACCTACGGCCCCTTCCTCGATGCCCTCGGGGCGACCCGCAGCCGCGACCTGCTCGGGCAGCGCAGCAAGGCCGAGCTGCTGGTCGCCGGGGTCAAGGTCGCCACCCAGACCCCGCCGATCCGCTCCGGTCGACGCGTCATCTTCCTGACCCTCGACGACGGCACCGGTCCGGTCGACGCGACCTTCTTCGAGGACGCCCAGGGCCCCTACGCCGCCACGGTCTTCCACTCCTGGCTGCTGGTGGTGCGCGGCGAGCTGCGCCGTACCGGCCACCGTGGGGTCTCGCTGCGCGCCACCGGCTGCTGGGAGCTGCCCGCCCTGCACCAGACCTGGCGCGGCGGCGGCCTCGAGGCGGTGCGCGCCGAGATGGCCGTGGTCCCCGGCGGGTTCGGGGGCGTCGGGGTGGAGCGCGCGGGCGCCGGCGCGGCCGAGAGCCGGGCCTCGCGCCCGGTGATGGCCCGACCGCCGGACTTCTCCGAGGAGCCGCAGGACGGCCCGACCGCGGGAGGCATGGGTCGGCGCCGGGTGCTGGTGCACTCCAGCGGCTTCAAGCTCTCGCCGTACGCCGACATCAAGCCGGCCGGCGACGACACCCGCGACGTCGCCCGCAAGCTGTGGCACCGCAGCCCGGGGAGCCCGGGATGACCCGGCCCACCGACGCCCTAGGGTGGGGGCCATGCCAGGTACCGACCGGCCCGAGCAGCGTCGCGCCAACGCCCGTACCGCCGTGGTGTGGGAGGCCCTGCGCGGCCTCCTCGACGGCGAGCCGCTCGACGTCCTCGACATCGGCGGCGGCACCGGCGTCTCCGCGGTCCGGATCGCCGGCATGGGCCACCGCGTCACCGTCGTCGACCCCAGTCCCGACGCGCTCGCCTCGCTGGGCCGCCGCGCCCGCGAGGAGGGTGTCGAGGTGGTCGCCCACCAGGGCGACCTGTCCAGCCTGCTCGCGCCTGCGGGCCCCGTCGCGCCCGGCAGTGCCGACCTGGTGCTGTGCCACGGCGTGCTCGAGCACGTCACCGACGCCGCCGGTGCCCTCGCCACGCTGCACGAGGTGCTGCGCCCCGGCGGCGCCCTGTCGCTGCTGGTCGCCCAGCGCCACGCCGCGGTCATCGCGCGGGCCATGGCCGGTCACTTCGGCCAGGCGCTCGCCCTGCTCGCCCCCGCGTCGGCGGCCAGCACCGAGCCCGGTCGTGCCGGCCGGCGCTTCACCCGCGACGAGCTCACCGACCTGCTCGACGCCGCCGGTCTGCGCACCGAGACCGTCCACGGCGTCCGCGTCTTCGCCGACCTGGTCCCCGGCTCGCTGCTCGACCTCGAGCCCGGTGCCACCGCAGCCCTGCTGGAGCTGGAGCAGGCCGTCGCCGAGCGCCCGGAGTACCTCCCCCTGGCCACCCAGCTCCACCTGCTCGCCCGCGCCTGACTCGCCTGACTGCCGAGAGGTCACTCACGCACGGCCGAGAGGTCGCTCGCGCACGCTCGGGACGTCACTGACGCACGGGCGGTGGCGGCCATGACCGACACCCCGGTCCTGCACGTCGACATGGACGCGTTCTACGCCTCCGTCGCCACCCGTGACCGCCCCGACCTGCGCGACGTGCCGGTCATCGTCGGCGGCGGCCACCGCGGTGTGGTCCTCTCGGCCAACTACCTCGCCCGGGAGCACGGCGTGCGCTCGGGCATGCCCTCGGCGCGCGCCCGCCGGCTCTGCCCGCAGGCGGTGATCGTCAGCCCCGAGCACGACGTCTTCGGCACCGTCTCCGCCGCGGTCGTCGAGACCCTCCGGCGGATCACGCCGGTGGTGGAGGTGGTCTCCATCGACGAGGCGTTCCTCGACGTCCGCGGGTCCGTACGCCGCTGGGGGACCCCCGAGGAGATCGCCGACCGAATCCGCGCCACGGTCCACGACGAGCAGGGCATCACCTGCTCGGTGGGGGTGGCGGCGTCGATCTCGGTGGCCAAGCTCGCCAGTCGTCGGGCCAAGCCCGATGGTGTGGTGGTGGTCCCTCCCGAGGAGGTCACGACGTTCCTGCACCCCCTCGACGTGGGGGAGCTCTACGGGGTGGGTGAGAAGACCCGCGCGATGCTGCACCGGCTGGGGCTCATCACGGTCGGCGACGTCGCGCACACCCCGCTGCGCACCCTCCAGCGCGCCGTCGGTCAGGCCCTGGGCAGCCACCTGCACGAGCTGGCCTGGGGCCAGGACCGCCGGGAGGTCGTGGCCAAGCAGACGCCGGTCTTCGGGATCGGGGGAGGTGCGGATCCGGAGAAGTCGATGGGCGCGCAGCAGACCTTCTCCCGCGACGTCGACGACCGCGAGGTGGTGCTGCGCGAGATGCTGGCGCTCACCGGCACCGTCGCGCGGCGGATGCGGGTCGCCGGTGTCGCCGGCCGGACCGTGTCGATCACCGTGCGCTTCGCCGACTTCACCACCCTCACCCGCTCCCGGACGATGCCCGAGGCCACCGACGTCACCCAGGACGTCTACCGCACCGCCGTGGCGCTCTTCGACGCTCTCGGCCTCCAGCGCGCCCGGCTGCGCCTGGTGGGGGTCCGGGTGGAGGGGCTGGTGCCGCGCGAGAGCGTGCACCGCCAGGCGCTGCTGGGGGAGCGTGACCACGGCTGGTCCGACGCCGACCGGGCCGTCGACCGCGCCGCCCGACGCTTCGGCAGCGCCGCGGTGCGTCCCGCCAGCCTGCTGGGGTGAGCACGTCGAGCCGGCGTGTTGAGAGGCCGGCTCGACCTGGAGGGGATGCCGGACCGGCGCAACCTCCGGAAGGACTGGCCGTCGCGGCGTGGAAGGGGCGCCGAACCGGCGTATTGATACGCCGGTTCGGCGTGAAGATCGTGTGCCGGCCGGCGCCGGTCGGGACCAGTGGCCCCAAAATGGGTGCATCCCTACCATGCGCGCGACGGCCTGCCTAGACTTGTGCCGTCGGCCACGGGGACGAGGCCGTGCACCAGGCGAGCACCATGGAGGAACCGTGCCACTCTCGGAAGAGGAGCTGCGACTGCTCGAGCAGATGGAGCGCGCCCTCTCCGAGGAGGATCCCAAGTTCGTCTCCACCCTGCGCGGCACCTCGCTGCGCCGCGCCGCCCGGCGGCGCGCGGTGCTGGCCGGCGCTGTGTTCGTCCTCGGAGTCGTCCTGCTCATGACCGGTGCGGTCATCAACGTCTGGCCCATCGGCATCGCCGGCTTCGTCGTGATGCTCGGCTCGGCCACCCTCGGTCTCAACGCCCTGCGCGGTCAGGCCCAGGCGGCCCCCGCTCCCGGCGAGGAGGCACCCGGCCAGCCCACCGGACAGACCGGCTTCACCGTCATCGACGGTGGCCGCCGAGGCAAGATGCGCTCGCGCCAGCGCGGGTCCTCCGGCTCCTTCATGGAGCGCGTCGAGGAGCGGTGGCGTCGTCGCCGCGAGGAGAACGGCGGCTTCTGACCCCGAGACCCCGGGGGACCGGGGTCTCGACGCCCGCTCGCTGGCGCTCGCTGCTCGACCAACAGTGGGGACCGACGACCGCTCGCTGCCCGCCCGGCAGTGGGGCCGTGCCCCTCGCTGCCCGACCGGAAGTGGCCCTCAGCGCACCTGGTCGACCAGCTCGCGGTCCACGACCGGGGAGCCCGAGGCAGCCGGCCGGGTCGGTCGCACCAGGGTCCGGGGCAACCAGTGCGCGCGGCGTCGAGCGCGCGGCTCGGCCGCGCTGACCAGCCCGGACACCACGCGTACGCCGTCGCGCCGGACCTCCTCGGTCACGTCCGCCTCCTCGGAGTCAGCCCGCGCGTAGCGCTGCTGCTCCAGTCGGGCGACCAGCCGGTCCAGGGCCGGCCGGGGCGCGTCCAGCCCGCCCACCTGCGGAAGGTGCTCGCGCAGGGCCGAACCGGTCACGCGCGGCGAGCGGCCCGACTGCCACGGGACCCCGAGGTCCACGGCGGTGTCGCGCAGCTCGGCCCACACCGACTCCAGGTCGCCGGCCAACCGGCGTACCCGACGACGGCGGCGCCACGCCCCCGGCAGCGCGGCCAGGGCCACGAGCAGCAGCAGTGCAGCCACCGAGCCCACCGCGCGCACGACCCAGGCCGAGCTCACGCCACCCTCGTCCTGCGTCGCGGCCAGCGGGTCCTCCGCCTGCTCCGGCGTCCGGTCCGGGGTCTCGTCGTCGGGCCCGCCGGGGTTGGCGGTGTCGTCCTGGGGGCGACCGGTGGGGCTGGTCGGGTCGGTGTCGGGGCCGTCCACCGACTGCCGCGTGTAGCTCGGTACGCCGTCGGCCCGGTCGGCCGGCGTGGGCTCGAAGCGCACCCAGCCGGCCCCGGCGATGAACACCTCGGGCCAGGCGTGCAGGTCGTGGGCGGAGTACTCGAAGACCCCGTCCTCGACCTCGTCCGGCACGAGGAACCCCACCGCGACGCGGGCGGGGATGCCGAGCTGGCGCGCCATCACCGCCATCGCCGCGGCGAACTGCTCGCAGTAGCCGGTGCGCCCGCCCTCCTCGGTGGACAGGAAGTTCACCAGCTCGTCGGTGCCGTTGCCCGGGGGCACCCGGTCCAGGGAGTAGGTGAAGTTCTCGCGGAACCAGTCCTGCAGGGCGACGGCCTTCTCGAAGCGGGTGGGGGCCTGGCGGGTGACGTCGTTGGCCAGCTGGCGGATCAGCGGCGGCATGCCCGGCGGCAGGGCGGTGAAGTCGGCGGACACCTGTCCGGCCGAGGAGGGCGCGTCCGCGAGCTGCTGGGCGGAGAGGTCGAGCTGGACCCCGGTCATGGAGTAGCTCATCCCCGCGGTGTCGAGCTCCTTGTCGGCGGAGAGGAAGTCCATCGTCGAGGCGTCGTAGCGCCAGTCGCCCTCGGCCCGCACGGCGGTGACCGGTGCCATCGTCGGCAGCCACCGCGAGGTCAGCGAGTCCAGCACCTCGACCTCGTAGCGGAACGTCGAGCGCGGCACGGACTCGTCGACACCCACGAGGTCGGGCATCCGGCCGTCGGGGAGGTTCTCGGTGGGGATCTGCCGGTCGCCGGAGCTCCACTCGTTGGCGGTGAACCGGGTGAGCACGGAGGTGCGCAGGTAGGAGGGTGCCGGGTCGTCGGTGGTCAGCCGCAGCAGCGGCACGTCGGCGCCGCGGTTGAGGTCGCGGCGCAGGTCGACCATCGGGTTCTCGATCTCGATGCCGTCGCCGCCGGGGCCACCGCGCCCGATGTCGAGCAGGCGCACCTCGAGGGTCGGAATGGCCAGCGGCACGACGACGGCCAGGGCCGTGGCCGAGAGGCCGATCGAGACGGCGCTCATCCGCACGCCGGCCGACTGCAGGCTGCCGGACGCGCCACGGGGACCCTCCTCGAGGGACCGTCCCCACCGGTCGACGTCGCCGGCCTCCTGGCCGAACAGCAGCACGAGGAAGCCCAGCGCGGTGAGCGCGAAGACCCACCAGATGAGGTCGGTGCCGAGCAGTCCGACCGGCAGGCTGTAGGCGACCAGCAGCGGGATGCCGGCCAGCGGCACGCGGCGCAGCCCCGCGGCGAGCAGGTCGACCAGCAGCAGGCACAGCAGGCCACCGCCGAGCAGCAGCGGCGAGACGTCGGCCTCCTCCGCCAGCACCATGCCGGCCAGCACGACCTGCAGCACGAGCACCCCGAACGGGCCCAGGCGTGCCCAGCGACCCAGGGCCCCGACCCCGGCCACGACACCGGCGAGCACGACGAGCGGGACCAGCACGTCACTGGGGCGGTCGGTCAGGCCGCGCCACGACAGCAGGGCGACCCACGTCGTGGCGGCGGCGACCGAGGCGGTCACCAGCGCGGGCCCCAGGGCGGGGGAGGGACGGCTCATCGCGCCGCCCCGGCGCCCACGCGGCTGCCCAGCTCCTGCCAGGCCACGTCCAGCGGGTCCTGGGGACCCAGCCCCACGGCCCGCCAGCCCCGGGCGGCGAGCACCGGCGCCGCGGACCCGGTCGCACGACCGGCCCACGCGTCGACGTCCAGCGCCAGCGCGAGAGGTACGGCGGTGAGCGACTGCATCCGCCGCAGCACCGGGGCGTCGGCCTCGCCGACGGCTCCGAGCACGGCGACGACGAGACCTCCGTGGCCGGGCTCGGCCAGCCAGCCGGCGTCGAGGGTGGTGACGGGGCTGGGCTGCAGCACCGCCAGCGCCTCGAGCAGCGGCCCGGTGTTGCGGTCGGCGTCGCGGTCGTGCCACACGGCGTGCTCGACGGCGTTGGCGGTGACCAGGCGGACCTGGAAGCCGCGGTGGGCCAGGTGGGTCGCCACCGAGGCCGCCACGCTGACGGCGGCCTCCAGCGAGGAGCCCGCCCCCTGCCCGCGGTGGGCGGAGGCCCGGTTGTCGATGACGATGGTCGCGCGGGCCTGCCAGGGCTGCTCCTCGCGGCGGACCATCAGCTCGCCCATCCGCGCCGAGCTGGGCCAGTGCACCCGTCGCAGGTCGTCGCCCCGGCGGTACTCGCGCACGGTCACGTCCTCGGCGCTGCCCGTGGCGAACGCGCGCGGCCGCTGGTCGCCCGACCCGTGCGAGGACCCGCTGAGCGGCACGGCCGGCAGCGGGACGGTCCGGGGGGTCACGGTGAGGAAGGAGGTGGAGCGGAAGGCGCGGCCGAGCTCGACCAGGCCGAACGGGTCGGTGATGCGGACCTGCATGGGGCCCACCTCGTGTCGGCCACGCACGTCGGAGCGGACCTGGTAGGACACCTGGCGGTGCCAGCCGCTGCGCACCCCCTCCAGCACGAACCGGGGCCGGGTGCCCAGCGCGTAGGGCACCTTGTCCTCCAGGAGCAGGACCCCGCTCGGGGTCCGACCGTCGTTGGTCAGCGAGAGGGTCACGCGCGCGGGCTGGCCCGCGCCCACCAGGCTCGGGGACACGCTGCGCAGCAGCGCCAGCCGGTAGCGGCTGCGGCCGAGCACCAGCGCGGTGACCAGCGGGAGCGCCAGCACCAGCACGCCGGCCCGGGTCAGCGCCGGCTGGCCGAGCAGCACCGCGCAGACGATCGCGGCGATGCCGGCGGCCACGAAGGAGCGACCCCGCAGGGTCAGGCCCGCCAGCGCCTCGCGCATCAGTGCCGGTGTCCCTCGGGCACCGCCACGGACCCGAGCACCCCGGCGAGGATCTCCGGAGTGGTGCGACCGCCCATCGCGGCCTCGGTGCTCGGCAGCAGGCGGTGGGCCAGGACGCGCTCGGCGAGGGCGGCCACGTCGTCGGGCAGCACGTAGTCGCGGCCGGCCATCGCGGCGTACGCCTTGGCGGCCCGCACCAGGTGCAGCGTCGCCCGGGGCGAGGCGCCGAGGGCCAGGTCGCTGGTGCGGCGGGTGGCGGCGCTGATCGCGACGGCGTAGCGCTGGACCGGCTCGGAGACGTAGACCTGCCCGACGATCGCGATGAGCTTGCGCAGCTCCGCGGCGTCGGTGACCGGCTCGAGGTCGTCGAGCGGGCGGTGGCTCGTGTGGGTCTGCAGCATGGCCAGCTCGGCGGCCTCGACCGGGTAGCCGACCGACACCCGCGCCATGAAGCGGTCGCGCTGGGCCTCGGGCAGGGCGTAGGTGCCCTCCATCTCGATCGGGTTCTGCGTCGCGATGACCATGAAGGGGGAGTCGAGCTGGTACGTCGTGTTGTCGACGGTCACCTGCCGCTCCTCCATGCACTCCAGCAGCGCCGACTGGGTCTTGGGGGAGGCCCGGTTGATCTCGTCGCCGACCACCACGTTGGCGAAGACGCCGCCGGGGCGGAACTCGAAGGTCCGGGTGTCCTGGTTGAAGACCGAGACGCCCGTGACGTCGGAGGGCAACAGGTCCGGGGTGAACTGGATGCGGCGGACGCTGCAGTCGATGCTGCGCGCCAGCGACTTCGACAGCATCGTCTTGCCGACGCCGGGCACGTCCTCGATGAGCAGGTGCCCCTCGGCCAGCAGCACCACCAACGTCGCTGAGACCACGTCGGGCTTGCCCTCGATGACCCGCTCGATGTTGCCGCGGACCTGGTCGGCGACCCGGGCCAGTGTGCCCAGGTCCGCCCCGTCGGCGCTCGGTGCTGCCACGGCTGCGTCCTCTCCCTCGTCGGTCTGACCACCGTAGGCGGTCGCAGCAACCTAGCCGTCCGCTGCGCACCGGGGTCAGACGTCTGGGATCACGGGTTGGTTGCGAACACGCGCGATCGGATCCCGGGGCGCCCGGGAGGACGTGTGAGCGCCGGGGAGAGCTGTGAGGGGCGGGGAGGAGCGCCGGGGAGAACGGGGGAGCGGAGGGGGTGCGAAAGGGGAGGAAGGTGGTTGACGGTGGAGGAAAGTGGAGTAGGGTGGGGGAAAGTGGAGGAGCCGGGTGGTTCCTGACGTCCAGCGGAGGTGCCCCGTGTTCTTCATGGGCACCTACACGCCGAAGCTGGACGAGAAGGGCCGCCTGTTCCTCCCCGCCAAGTTCAGGGACGCGCTCGCGGAGGGCCTCGTGATCACTCAGGGACAGGACAACTGCCTGACCGTGTGGCCCGAGCAGACGTTCATGGCCGAGGCGGCCAGGGCCCAGGCGACGCCGATGACGAACAAGGACGCGCGCGACTACCGCCGCGTGCTGTTCGCCGGAGCCGAGCAGGGGACCCCGGACAAGCAGGGGCGCATCGGCATCCCGACCTTCCTGCGGGCCAGTGCCGGTCTCGAGCGCGACGTCGTCGTGGTCGGGGTCGGGGACCGCGTGGAGATCTGGTCGCCGGCCCGCTGGGAGGAGTACTCCAGCGGCGCCCAGGCCAAGTTCGCCGAGCTCGACGAGTCGCCCGGCGACTGATCGCCCCCACCGGCGCTCCACCCACGCTCCACCACAACTGCACAGCGGGACACCGCAGGGCCTGGTCCCTGCCCGCTCCACCCCTTCTGCGACACCTTCCCCGGCCGCAGACGGACGTCTCTGGGACACCTTCCCCGGCCCCAGATCACGAGCTCACGGAGCGGGCGAGGACCAGGCCCGGCGGGATCCCCCCGCAGGTCCAGCGCCCGCAGCACCACCGCGCACCACCCCGCACCACCACCCCCACACCGCCGTCCAGATGGGTCGAACCATGAGCAGCACGCACGCGCCGTCGCCGGCGCCGACCGCCGAGCGGCGGGTCCGGCACCAGGCCCGCGACGCGGCCGCGCTCATGGCGTTCTCGCTGGCCACCTCGGTGGGGGCGGCCACGGGCCTGGCGCTGCTGACCGGCCTCTCGGGCCTGGGTCGCTGAGGTGGCCGGCCCCCTGCACGTCCCGGTGCTGCTCGACCGGGTCGTGGCGCTGCTGGCGCCCGCCCTCGAGCGCGACGCGGACGACCGTCCCCGCGTGATGATCGACTGCACCCTCGGCCTCGGTGGCCACTCCGAGGCCGTGCTGACCCGCCTGCCGTCGGCCCGCGTGATCGGCGTCGACCGCGACACCGAGGCGCTCCGGCTGGCCGGCGAGCGGCTGGCGCCCTTCGGCGACCGGTTCACCGGCGTCCACGCCGTCTACGACGAGATCCCCGACGTCATGGCAGACCTCGGCCTCGACGAGGTCGACGCCGTGCTCTTCGACCTCGGTGTCTCCTCGATGCAGCTCGACGTCCGCGAGCGGGGCTTCGCCTACGCCGAGGACGCGCCGCTGGACATGCGGATGGACGGCACGACCGGGCCGACCGCGGCCGACGTGCTCAACAGCTACTCGGTCGGTGACCTGACGCGCATCCTGCGCGACTACGGCGAGGAGAAGTTCGCCCGCAAGATCGCCCAGGCGGTCGTACGTCGCCGCGAGGCCGAGCCGTTCACCACCTCCGGGCCGCTGGTGGAGCTGTTGTACGCCGAGATCCCGGCACCCGCCCGGCGTACCGGCGGGCACCCGGCCAAGCGCACCTTCCAGGCGCTGCGCATGGAGGTCAACGACGAGCTCGCCGTCCTGCGTCGTGCGCTCCCGGCCGCGATCGAGGCGATCGGGGTCGGCGGGCGCGTGGTCGTGGAGTCCTATCACTCCCTCGAGGACCGCATGGTCAAGCAGGCCTTCACCTCCGGCACCCGTTCCGAGGTGCCTCCCGACCTGCCGTTCGTGCCGGAGGGCAGCGAGCCGCCCCTGCGGCAGGTCACGCGGGGTGCGGAGAAGGCCGACGAGTCCGAGATCGCCGAGAACCCCCGGGCCGCCTCCGTCCGACTGCGCGCCGTCGAGCGCGTCCACCCGAGCAAGCACACCCGCCAGCACCACCAGAGCAGGAACAGGGGAGCCGTCTGATGCCCAGCCCCGTCAGCACCGCCGCGCTGCGTCAGCGTGCGCCGCGCCTGGCCGAGGCCGCCGTCGAGCGTGCCCGGCTCACCGTCGTCCCGCGGGCCCGCACCCGGGCCGCCCGCGTCCCGTTCGTCTCCCTGGTGACCCTCCTGCTGCTCGGCGGTGTCGTGGGCCTGCTGCTGTTCAACACCTCCATGCAGCAGTCCTCGTTCACCGCGACCTCGCTGGAGCAGCGTGCGGCGCTGCTCTCCGCCCGCGAGGAGTCGCTCGGCATGCAGCTGGAGAACCTGCGCGACCCCCAGGTCGTCGCCCGCAAGGCCCAGCAGCTGGGCATGCGGGTGCCGGCCGCTCCGCTCTTCCTCGACCTGTCCGACGGGTCGGTGGAGGGCGACCCGGTCGGGGCACGCGTGGTCGCCCCGGTGCTCCTCGACCCGCGCCCCGCGGCGCGCCCGTCGCTGCTCGACCCGCCGGCGACCGTGGTCCGTCCTGCCGAGGGCGTGCTGAGCGACGGGCGTGGCGACGCCGCTGCGGCCGAGCGCGGGGGTAGGAATGGCGCGGAGGCCCGTGCCGAGCGCCGGGCCGAGAAGAGGGCCGAGAAGAGGGCCGAGAAGAAGGCGGAGAAGCTGGCCGAGAAGAAGGCCGAGAAGAAGGCCCAGCGGAAGGCGGAGAAGCTGGCCGAGAAGAAGGCCGAGCGGGCGAAGAAGAACAGGGACGCCTGACGCCCTGTCGGACGGCGGACCAGACCCCAGCAACAGACCCAGCACCAGACCAAGCACCAGACCAAGAGACGAGCAGAGGACACCGTGGCGACCTCCCGCTACCCCCGTCGTGGCGCACCCCAGGTGCGGCTGCGCATCGGCTTCGTGCTGATCGCGATGGTCCTCTCGGTCTTCGGGGGCCGCCTGGTCCAGCTGCAGGGACTGGACCCGGGCTCGTACGCCGCGATGGCCGCCGCCGAGGGATCACGCGACGTCGTGCTGCCTGCGACGCGGGGCGACATCCTCGACCGCAACGGGGAGCCGCTGGCCGAGTCGGTCGACGGCGTCATGGTCATCGCCGACCCGGCCCTGGTGAACACCGACGAGGCCGGCAACCCCGTCGACCGGGCGCCCCAGCTGGCCAAGCTGCTCTCCACCAAGCTCGACGTCGACTACGTGACGGTCCTGGAACGGCTGCGCCGCACCGACACCCGCTTCCAGTACATGGCCCGAGCCGTGCCGGCCGCCAAGGCCGCCCACGTGCTCGACCGCGCGCGTGCGCGCGGCTTCGACGGACTGACCACCCAGCGCGACCCGATCCGGGTCTACCCGGCCGGCGACGTCGCCGCCAACCTGGTCGGCTTCCTCGGCACCCCGTTGGGTGACGGCACCCCGCAGCCGCTGGCCGGCTTCGAGCGCACCTTCGACGCCCAGCTGTCGGGGACCGACGGGTCGGCCCGCTACTCGGTGGCCGCCGGGCAGAAGATCCCGCTCGGCGAGCAGACCGTGGTCGAGGCGGTCGACGGCGAGGACCTCACCACCACCATCGACCGCGAGCTGCAGTGGTACGTCCAGCGCGTCCTGCGCCAGACCGTCTACGGCGCCCGTGCCGACTCCGGCGTGGCGATCGTGATGGACTCCCGGACCGGTGAGGTCCTCAGCCTCGCCGACTACCCGACGTACGACGCCAACCAGCCGCTGGAGTCCGACGAGGCCGACCTCGGCTCGCGGGCGATGAGCGACGTCTACGAGCCGGGTTCGGTCGAGAAGGTGCTGACCCTCGGTGCCCTGGTCGACGCCGGCCGGGTCACGCCGCGGACCCGCCTGACGGTGCCGGCGTCTCTGGCCCGCCAGGACCGCTCGATCGGCGACTGGTTCGACCACGGCACGATCAAGCTGACGCTGGCCGGGGTGCTGGCCAAGTCCTCCAACATCGGCACCGTCCTGGCGGCCGACAAGTTCGAGGGCGACGAGCTGCGTGACTACCTCACGGCCTTCGGGCTCGGTGAGGCCACCGACGTCGGGGTGCGCGGCGAGTCGGCCGGCATCGTGCCGTCGGGGTCGCTGTGGACCTCCCAGACCCAGGACCGCGTCGCGTTCGGCCAGTCGATCTCGGTCAACGCCCTGCAGATGGCTGCGGCCATCAACGCCGTGGCCAACGGCGGCGTCCGCGTGGACCCCAGCGTGGTGCGCGGCACGGCCACGACCGACAGCGGCCAGCGGGTCGGCACCGACACCACGACCTCGCGGCGCGTCCTGTCGGAGGAGGCCGCGCGCAAGACGATGCTGATGATGGAGCGCGTCGTCGACCCGGACGCGGGCGTGGCCCCCCGGGCCCAGGTCCCCGGCTACCGCGTCGCCGGCAAGACCGGCACCGCTCAGCGGGCGTCCTCGGAGTGCGGCTGCTACGACGGCACCTTCACCGTCTCCTTCGCCGGGTTCGCCCCGGCCGACGACCCCCGGTTCACCGTCTACGTCGTGGTCCAGAACCCCCGCAACGGCGGGGGTGGCGGCTCGGTCGCCGGCCCGGCGTTCTCGAAGATCATGGGCTACGCCCTGCGTCGCTACGCCGTGCCCCCGACGAGCACCAAGCCCTCCGACCTGCCCGTCGAGTGGTGAGCCGTCGAGTGGTGGCCGGCCCCGCCCGTCCCTAGGGTGGTCCGACCGTGAGCAGCGACCCGAATCCCCGCCCCACCCACCCGCCTCGTACGACGCTGGGCGAGCTCGCCGCGCGCGCCTGCCCCGGAGCCACCTGGCGCGGCCGGGAGCCGGAGACGGTCGAGGTCACCGGTGTCACCCTGAGCACCCGACGGGTCCGGCCCGGCGACCTCTACGCGGGGCTGCCGGGGGCGCGGGCGCACGGGGCGGACTTCGCGGTCGAGGCCCTGGCCGCGGGGGCGGTCGCCGTGCTGACCGACCCGGCCGGTGCCGACCGGCTGCCCGAGGGCACGCCCACCCTGGTCGTCGACGACCCGCGGGGCGTCCTGGGGGCGGTGAGCGCGGAGGTCTACGGCCACCCCGCCCGGAGGCTGACGATGATCGGGGTGACGGGCACCCAGGGGAAGACGACCACGACCCGCCTCCTCGAGGGCGGTCTGGCCGCCGCCGGCCACGTCGCCGCGGTGGTCGGCACGGTCGGGACCCGCATCGCCGGCGAGGACGTGAAGACGGCTCTCACCACGCCCGAGGCGCCGGACCTGCACGGCCTGTTCGCGTTGATGGTCGAGCGCGGGGTGCAGGTCTGCGCCATGGAGGTCTCCAGCCACGCGCTGGTGCTGGGACGGGTCGACGGCGTGGTCTTCGACGTGGCGGTGTTCCTCAACCTCGGCCGTGACCACCTCGACTTCCACGACACCGTGGAGGAGTACTTCGAGGCCAAGGCGTCCCTGTTCACGCCCCAGCGTGCCCGCCGCGCCGTGGTCTGCGTCGACGACGAGCACGGACGGCTCCTGGCAGGCCGCACCTCGCTGCCCGTCGCGACGGTGTCGGTCGCGGGCACCGACGCCGACTGGCACGCCGTCGACGTGCACCCCGCCCCGAGTCGCACCGACTTCACGGTGGCCGGCCCCGGTGGGCTGCGGATCGAGGGGGGCGTCCCCCTGGCCGGCGGCTACAACGTCTCCAACGCGCTCGCCGCGGTGGTCGCGGCCGGGGAGGCGGGGCTCGAGCCCGCCCCCGTCGCACGCGGCATCAGCGGGCTGGCCGGGGTCCCGGGGCGGCTGGAGTCGGTGCACGCCGGTCAGGACTTCGAGGTCGTCGTCGACTACGCGCACAAGCCGGACGCCGTCGAGGCGGCCATCGGGGCCCTGCGACCGCTCACCGAGGGGCGCGTCCTCGTGGTGATCGGGGCGGGCGGGGACCGGGACACCGGCAAGCGCCCGCTGATGGGGGAGATCGCCGCCCGGCTGGCTGACCTGGTCGTGGTCACCGACGACAACCCGCGCACCGAGGACCCGGCGAGCATCCGCGCCGCGGTCCTGGCCGGCGCCGAGCAGGTGCCTTCCGACCGGCGGGCCGAGGTGCTGGAGGTGGGGGAGCGGCGAGCCGCGATCGCCCACGCCGTCGCGCAGGCCCGACCCGACGGCCCGCACCCGGGTCACAGGACAACCGACCGACCAGGTCGCGAGAGACGACGGCGCACGGGCGCGCGGAGGTGGACGAGCGGTGAGGGCGATCCTGCTGGCGGGCGGCATCTCGCTGCTGATCTCGCTGATCGGCACCCGCTACGCCATCCGGCAGTTCACGAAGATGGGCTACGGCCAGGAGGTCCGTGACGACGGGCCGACGACCCACCACGTCAAGCGCGGCACCCCCACGATGGGCGGTGTCGTCCTCATCGGCGCCAGCGTCATCGGCTACTTCGCGGCGAAGATCATCACCGTCAGCACGCCCAGCGCCTCCGCGCTGCTGCTGCTCCTGCTCTTCGTCGGCACCGGCCTGGTGGGCTTCCTCGACGACTTCATCAAGATCTACAAGCAGCGCAGCCTGGGCCTGCGCAGCAAGGCCAAGATCGTGGGCCAGACCGTGGTCGGTCTCGCCTTCGGCATCCTGGCGCTCAGCCCGCTGCTCGAGGACGACCGCGGGCAGCGTCCGGCGTCGTTCTCGCTGTCCTTCATCCGCGACTTCGACAGCTTCGTCCTGCCTGCGGTGGTCGTGGTGGCGCTGATCCTGCTGATGGTCATCGCCACGAGCAACGCCACCAACCTCACCGACGGCGCCGACGGGCTGCTCACCGGGTGCAGCGTGATGGTCTTCGGTGCCTACACCATCGTCAACATCTGGCAGAACAACCAGTGGTGCCGCCTGGAGGACATCACCTACGGCAAGTGCTACGAGGTGCGCGACCCGCTCGACCTGGCGGTGATCGCCGCGGCCATCACCGGCGCCTGCTTCGGCTTCCTGTGGTGGAACGCCGCGCCCGCACAGATCTTCATGGGCGACACCGGCTCGCTGGCCCTCGGCGCCGCGCTGGCCGGCCTCGCCATCCTCACCCGCACCGAGCTGCTGCTCATCGTGCTGGGTGGCGTCTTCGTCATGGAGACGGTCTCGGTGATGCTGCAGGTCACCTGGTTCAAGGCCACCCGGCGCCTCACCGGCACCGGCAGGCGGCTCTTCCGCATCGCGCCCATCCACCACCACTTCGAGATGATCTGGGAGGAGGTCACCGTGGTGATCCGGTTCTGGATCCTCGCCGGCCTGTGCGTCGCCGGTGGCCTCGGGATCTTCTACGCCGAGTGGGTCGCGGGCACGTGAGCGCCGACCGTCCCCGCCACGACCTCCAGGCCCTCGGGCAGACCGACTCCTGGGAGGGTGTGCGGGCCGTCGTCGCCGGCTTCGGCGTCTCCGGGTTCGCCGCCGCGGACAACCTCACCCACCTCGGGGCCTCGGTCACCGCGCTGGACGAGAACGCCGCCGGCAAGGAGGAGCAGGCCGAGCTGCTCGGCGTCCTCGGGGCCGACGTACGCCTCGGGCCCGGCACGACTGCCGCCCTGCCCACCGACCTCGACCACGTCGACGTCGTCATCACCTCGCCCGGCTGGCGGCCCGACAGCCCGCTGCTGGTGGAGGCCCGTGACCGCGGCATCCCGGTGTGGGGCGAGGTGGAGCTGGCCTGGCGGCTGCGCCACCCCGACCACGACACCCCGTGGCTGGCGGTCACCGGCACCAACGGCAAGACCACGACGGTCCAGATGCTCGACGCGATCCTCCGACAGGCCGGCCTGCGCAGCGTCGCCGCCGGCAACGTCGGGCTGCCCCTGGTCGAGGCCGTCATGGACCCCGTGCCTCACGACGTGCTCGCCGTGGAGCTCTCCAGCTTCCAGCTGCACTACACCGACTCGATGAGCGCCGAGTCCGCCGCGGTGCTCAACGTCGCCGAGGACCACCTCGACTGGTACCCCTCGATGACCGAGTACGCCGCCGACAAGGGCCGTGTCTTCGAGCGGGTGCAGCGGGCCTGCGTCTACAACGTCGCCGACCCGACCACCGAGCAGCTCGTCCGCGACGCCGACGTGGTCGAGGGAGCCCGGGCCATCGGCATCACCCTCGGGATGCCCCAGCCCGGGATGCTCGGGGTCGTCGAGGGCCTGCTCGTGGACCGCGCCTTCATCGAGGAGCGTTCCACCAGCGCCGCCGAGCTGTGCACGGTCGACGACCTGCCCAGCCCGGCTCCGCACGTGGTGTTCAACGCGCTGGCCGCCGCGGCCCTCGCACGCGCCCACGGCGTCTCGCAGCAGGCGGTGCGCGACGGGCTGCGCGGCTTCTCCCTCGACGGGCACCGCATCGCGGTCGTCGCCGAGCAGGACGGCATCACCTGGGTCGACGACTCCAAGGCCACCAATCCGCACGCCGCGCTCTCCTCCCTGCGTGCCTACGACCCTGTCGTGTGGGTGGCGGGAGGCCTGGCGAAGGGCGCGCGCTTCGAGGACCTGGTCGCCTCGGTGCGCGACCGGCTTCGCGGGGCGGTGCTACTGGGCCGCGACGCCGACGTCGTCGCCGAGGCACTGGCCCGACACGCGCCCGATGTGCCGGTCATCCGGGTCGGGAGCGATGAGACTGGTGTGACTGATGGTGGAGACGGTCCGATGGGTCGCGTCGTCGAGGCCGCAGCGTCGCTCGCCCAGCCGGGCGACACGGTGCTGCTGGCCCCGGGGTGCGCCTCGATGGACCAGTTCGCCAACTACGGCGCCCGCGGTGACGCGTTCGCCGCGGCCGTCCGGGCCCACCTCGGAGGCTGACGCACGACCCGCACGAGGAGCAGGAGCGCCAGGTGAGCACCACCGCCGACGAGACCCGGCTGATGACTCCCGGCGAGCTGCGCGGCGAGCGGGACGGTGAGGGCGCCGGCGGCCGGTTCGCGTGGCTGGTCTCGCTGCGCGAGGCGCTCGACAAGCCCCTGACGTCGTACTACCTGCTGCTGGGTGCGTCCGCGCTGCTGCTGACCATCGGCCTGATCATGGTGCTGAGCGCCTCCAGCGTCTACTCCTACCGCTTCAACGACGGCGACTCCTACGCGGTCGTGCGCCGCCAGCTGATGTGGCTGCTCATCGGGCTCCCGGCCGCCTTCGTGGCCTCACGCCTGCCGCTGGGCTTCCTGCGACGGATCTCGGTGTGGGTCTACGTCCTGTCGCTGGTGCTGCTGTTCCTCACGATCTTCCTGGGCCGCGAGATCAACGGCAACCGCAACTGGCTCGGGGTCGGCCCGCTGCAGATGCAGCCCTCCGAGGTGGCCAAGCTGGCGCTGATCCTGTGGGCGGCCACCGTCTACGCCAACAAGGAGCGCCGGCTCGGCAACCTGCACCAGCTTGTGGTGCCCGTGGTCCCCGGGATGTTCCTGGCGACCGGTCTGGTCGTGGCCGGGCGCGACCTCGGCACCGCCCTGGTCTTCGGCGCGATCCTCATGGGCATGCTCTGGGTGGTCGGCGCCCCGATGCGCTTCTTCGTGCTCATCTTCGCCGTCGTCGGAACCATCGCCGCCGGCTTCGCGGTCACCGACGGCGAGCGCTGGGCGCGCCTGACCACCTTCATGGACCCCTTCGCCGACTTCCACGACACCGGCTGGCAGCCCGCCCACGGCCTCTACGCCCTCTCCAGCGGAGGCTGGTTCGGCCAGGGCATCGGCGCCTCGCAGCAGAAGTGGGGCGACCTCCCGGAGGCCCACACCGACTTCATCTTCGCCGTGCTCGGCGAGGAGCTCGGGCTCGTCGGCACCCTGCTGGTGGTGGGGTTGTTCCTGACCATCGCCTTCGCCGCGCTCCGGGTCGCCCGCTGCACCGAGAACCCGTTCGTGCGCTACGCGACCTTCGGCATCGTGGTGTGGCTGCTGGGCCAGATGATGATCAACGTCGGCATGGT